>ERZ778504.150-NODE-150-length-76145-cov-6.928585_pt1 | contig 76145 bp, 72 predicted proteins | sample MGYA00510046_ERZ778504 | MGnify/ENA primary metagenome ERZ778504 (study PRJEB29527, sample SAMN07138964) | mouse gut metagenome | material: feces | host: mouse | place: China:Nanjing | collected 2016-01-25 ...
CCCGTGATCCGTATTTCAACGGACTAGATGTAATATCATGCCCGACACACATAAATAAAAATAGGGAATCCTTAACGGATTCCCTATTTTTTATTTATCTGACTCAGATTTTAATAATGGAAATTCAATCATGAACTTACTGCCTGAGCCAAGTGTTGAACTAACACTGATCTTTCCATGATAACTTTCAACTAGTTTCTGAGCAATAGCTAAGCCTAGACCATTTCCACCCTTTTCACGGGTTCTAGCCTTATCTACACGATAAAAACGATTGAAAATCTTGTCCTGCTCATCAGGAGCAATTCCTTCACCAAAATCTTGAACTAAAATCTTAACTTTATCTTCTTCAGTAGCAGCAGCCACTAAAATTTCTTTTCGATCAGTAGAATATTTAATAGCATTATCAATCAAAATGATTAAAATTTGCTCAAGATGATTACGATAAATCTTAACTATTGTATCAGGTTTTAAGTCTGCATCATCATAAGTAATAGTAAAGTCTTGATGAATCATTCTCATGTCATTAACAGTTCGATTTAATACTTCATTGACATCAGTCGTTTTATCAGGATACTGCAAATCAACCTGCTCAGCCCTAGTTAGATCTAGCATTTCTTGAATCAAATGTTTCATTCTCTTGCTTTCTTGAAGAGAAGCCTGAATTGATTCTTCCAGTACTTGAGGATCATCTTTTCCCCACCGCTCTAATAAATTTAAGTGTCCTTCAATTACAGCTACGGGAGTCCTCAATTCATGAGATACATCTCCTACAAATTGTTTTTGCTGCTGCATATAGGCTTGCATTCTATCAAGCATCTTATTAAAAGATATAGCCAGTTCTCCTAATTCATCATTTCTATGAAGATCGGGTACTCGCCTTTTATCAGTGGGGTCTTTATTAATATCGTGAGAAATTTGAGACATTTTCTTAATTGGTTGTACAACGCTATTAACTATCAAGTAAGACAACCCAATAAAAACTACAATAGCAATAACTGATAGACTAATCATCCAGTGTCGAATAGATTTCAATACTTGATTTTGTTGATCCATGGAATTATCCACAATCAAATACCCAGTTAACCGATGTGTCCTCTCAGAAAAAATCTTCTGATATACCTTCATATGGATTTTCCCTTGCGTCGTTACAACTTTTAATACATGACTTTCAGTTTTACTAAATTGTGGCATCCCTTCATCGGGAACATTCCCATTACTAAAAACAACATCTCCAGCAGGATTATAAATCGTAATACTAGTATCACGATTCGATAAAGTAGCTAATACATCATCATTAAAAACATTACCGCCATTATTAGAAGTAATTGGTGTTTGTCCTTCTAAAATACGATTCGTATTAGGAGAAAGCTGAGGTACAACATTTGAAATTTGTAAACTTGTTGGAATTTCAACGAGTCTTCTTTGAAATGTAGTTGCTACACTCTCTGTCAAATTTCTTTCCTGTGAGATAATTTGTTGCTTAACTAAAGAATAAATTGCAATTGAAAATATAACAAAAGAGACCATAATTGTCGCTGCAACTAAACTTACCCACTTAAAAGTTAGTGAGGACTTTAGAGTCTCTTTCTTAGATTTATTTTGTTTCTTCACGTGCTTCATCATTTTCATCAGTTCTTACCATATAACCGGTACCACGAACAGTCTTGATGTATGATGGACGGCCCGGTACATCAATCTTATTACGTAAATAACGCACATAGACTTCAACAACATTCGTTTCAATCTTAGATTCAGGTCCCCAAATTTTGTTTAAAAGCTGCTCTCTTGTAACAACATTATTCTTATTTTCAATTAATGTCATTAACAAGTTGTATTCACGTTTAGTTAGATCAACTGTACTATCTCCGCGGTGAACAATTCGATTAGCTGTTTCAATAGTTAAATCATTGAAGTGAACTACCTTTTGAACTCCCATCGTATCGCCCATAGCTCTCTTTTCAATTTGTACTCTTCTTAAAACAGCACGTAAACGAGCTAATAATTCTTCGATTGCAAAAGGTTTAACAATATAATCATCAGCACCGTGGTCTAAACCTGAGACACGGTCAATTACTGAATCTCTTGCAGTCATCATAATAATTGGAGTTGTTTTTTCTTGGCGAACACGACGAGCAATTTCTAATCCATTAAGATCTGGCAACATTAAATCTAATAAAATTGCGTCAAAATCTTCATTTAAAGCTAAATCCAATCCTTTCCGACCGTTTCCTTCAACTTGAGTTTCATATTTTTCATGTCTTAATTCTAGTTCTACAAAACGGGCAAGATTTTTTTCATCTTCAATAATCAGAATTTTACTCATTATTTTCTCCACTACTATTTAATCTGGTTAAAAATTTTATTAATAAATTAATATTAAATTTAAAGATACATTAATGCAAGGGTTTATTACTTGTTTTTTTCATCTTTAAATAAATCCTTAAGCTTAGCAAAAGCAGGATTTTCTTTATTAGATTGCTGTTCTTGATAAGCTTCTTGAGAAACAACCTTCCAGCCCTCTCCTTCAGGAAAGTCTCCTTTAGCTTCTTCTTCAGGAGTCAAGATCACTGATGGTAAGCTTAAAAGCAAGTTATCTTCTACAGCCTTTTGAAGATCAATTGTATCGTCTTTAACAGTTACAATTGTATCTTCTTCATCAAGCTGTTCTTGAGTTGGTTCAACTTCACTATAGTTCTCAGTAAAGTTGAATTTTTGATGCATTTTTACTGGTTTTAAGCTACGAGTTGAAGGTGCCACAACATCTGCTTCGACAGTAAAGTTACCAGTAACAAAAGGTTCATCATAGAAGAGGTCACCGGTAACATGAACATTCTTTGCATCTTCCAGTAATTCTTTACTTCTATCAAAAAACTCTTTACTTAACTCAACGTTCTCATCAACATGAGTTAATGGATTACGACTATTTTTAATTTGCGAATATGAAAACTTTAACATTATTTTACCTCGATTGGTTTACGACCAAAATTTTGATCTTCACCTATAATTTGTTCAAAAAGCCGATCCACTTTTACTTGTAAACCTAAAGTTCCACTTGCAGCATTTTTCTTATCAACTTTTGAAATAATCGGCACTTGAACATCTTTTCTAATTTTCTTAAGATAATTTCTTCCTCGACTACTGTAACCTAACAGTAGGGTTGAAACATCTTGATAAGAATCCTTTATTTCGTTCTCAGTGACATTTAAAAGCGTGTAAAGACATAATCTTCTTAAACGAGCATAAGTATATCGCTTAGACTTAATTTGCCGCAAAAATGAAGTAAAATCTTCTGCAGTATGAATTTCTTCCTTCATTTTGTATTCTAGTCCTTCACTCATTTGATAAATTGACTGCAATTCTTCTAAACTTGCACTTTCAATTCGATACTTCAAAAAGCTAAATAAAAGATTCCAGTTCGGATAAACTTTTTGACTTTCTAAACTTACTAATTCTCCTTTAGGAAGATATTTTTTTAATTCAGATAAGTCATTGGGATGATGCAAACAATAATTTCTAATAGCCGTAGCTGAGGAAACTATTTTATCTTGTAAAAGTGGATCATCGTGTCCACTTCCTACTCTTGTTATAGGATGTAAATGAAGTGGATTCTTTAATTGTTCACTTGCAACTGCATAAGCAACAGCTAACATCATGTTAGGTTGATTTACTTCATGCCCCACTTCTCTAGCAACCATTTCATTATATTGAGTAGCATAAGTTTGAGTGTAGTCTCGAAAGTCCATCCGATTCTTGGGAATTTGATTTATTTTTTGACCCAAATAAGAGAAATTTAAATTCGCATCCTCTACTCCAAAAAATAATTCTGACACTCCCAAATCACTCAACATTTTAATACTACCATTAGCAAAAATATCAGCTGGCTGCACAGCAAAAGAAAATGGTAGTTCGAATACCAAATCGGCTCCAGAAGCTAAAGCTGCCTTTGCTCTTTGCCACTTATCCATAATCGCCATTTGTCCACGTTGAACATAATTACCTGACATTACAACAATTATTGGATCATTTTTAGCTGCTAAGCGGGCTTGATTCATTAAAAACTCATGGCCACTATGAAAAGGATTATATTCGGCTACAATGCCAATTACACTCATACTCTTACCTTTAGTCTAAGTTTAATTCTAGTTTCTTACCATTGCTCCAAAGCTTTTCTAAGCCATAAAAGTCTCGGGCATCTTCAGTAAATACATTTACAACTACATCTCCCATATCTACCAAGAGCCAGTTAGAATCACGCGTTCCTTCAATACGGTAGTCTTCTTTTCCATGTTCATGGATCTTATCAATAATACTGTTAACGATGGCATGAAGTTGACGGTTTGAGCCAGCTGTTGTTACAACGTAGTAATCCGCTAAAATACTAATTCCTTGCATATCATATGCTTCAGTATCTTCACCATGTCTTTCATCGATTGCTTCTACAGTTAAATCTAATAATTTCTTACTATCCAATTTTATTTTTCCTTTCAAAATTCTAATCCTTTACTGCCCATTTATTGTAAGCAGCAAATGTCTTAGGATAAATCTTTTTTCTATTAGTTATTAAAAAATCAAGTGTGTGGGCTAATTCAAAGCCTACCCCATCATCTAAGTTAGCAAAAGCTACTTTTCTTGCTTCTTCTACGCCAGGAAAGTCACGACCTGGTTCAATAAAATCTGCTACAAAGACAATTTTATCTAGCGTGGTCATTTCTACATAAGCAGTAGTATGACGCTTAATAGCAGTTAAAATTTCTGGATCAGTTATCTTTAATTCCTTTTCAATAAAATATGATCCCACAATTCCATGCCAAATAGCTCGATTATAATTAAGTAAATCTGGATCAAAATGCTGTTCCTTAATCACTTCAATAAATCGGGCAGGAGAGACTTGTTTTGCATAATCATGGATAAATCCTGCTAAAGCTGCCTTATCAGGATCATAATTATTAAGTTCAGCTAACTTACGACTAGTTTCACTTACACCAATACAATGCTTAAATCTCTTTTCATCCATGTTGCTTTTTTCTTTGGCAACAATTTCATCAGAAGTTAACGGGGAATATGTTTTAACAAAATTAATTTCAGTCACTATATAAGCCTCTTGATTTAATATATAAGCGTACACTTTCCGGTACTAAATACCGAATAGAATTACCGGTAGCTATATTTTGACGAATTAAGGAAGATGAAATATCTAAATTAGGTGCATCAACCCAAATCATTGGAAACTTGGGATTTTGCGGATAATTTGGTCTCCTAACGCCAACCAAAGTAGATAAAAGTGCTATAGTCTCTGGTTCGCGCCAATTTTCAAAGTCGTTTACTTCGTCACTACCCATAATTAAGTAATATTGATTACGTGGGGCTCTCTTCTTTAAGTAACGTAAAGTATCAACCATGTATGATGTTCCACCACGCATTATTTCAAAAAGCTTAACATGAAAGTGTGGATTATCATGTGTAGCCAATTCAAGCATTGCACACCGATCTTTAGTGCTTATATTTCCCGCTATTTTTTTATGTGGCGGCGTATTATTTGGGATAAACCATATTTCATCTAAATGAAGCTGTTTTCTAACTTGCTCAGCCATTGATAAGTGAGCTAAATGAACCGGATTAAAAGTTCCTCCCATAATTCCAATTTGTTGAGCAGAACTCGTAACCGGTTCAAATTGTACTTGTGGCTTTTCTTTTACAACACATTGCATTATATCAACGCTCTTCTAATTCCTAAACCAATTCCTTCTGGTGTATAAGCTTTTACTACAACATTAGCAGGTGTAGTAATAAAGCCAACTCCGCCAAATAAAATATCACTTTTTTCTTTTGGTGAAAAAGTCTGGCCCTTTAATGGTCCGAGATTATCTTCTTTACTTGGTGGAAGCAATAAATCATCTTTATGTTTTTCATAAAATGCATCCGCATTTTCAGTCTTTGTTCTGTGTACATAAAGGTCGCGAGCAACATAAATTGTAAATCCAGCAGATGGGCCATCTACATAGTCAAAACGTCCTAAGCCAGCTAAAAAGATTGTCTGTCCAGGCAGAAGTTGGTAGGTTGCTGGCTTTAATGGCTTCTTTGGTTCAACAACTTCAAGCTCTTTTCCACTCAAATGACTAGCCAATTGATTAGTATTCAAAATCCCTGGCGTATCAATTAAATAGTGTCCATTAGAAAGTGGAATTTTAATTTCATCTAATGTTGTTCCAGGGAATTTAGAGGTAGTAATAACATCCTTTAAATCACTGTTCATATTGATGATCGCGTTGATTAACGTGGATTTTCCAACATTGGTTGTTCCAACAAAATAGATATCTTTCTTTTCGCCTTTTTTAGCTAAAAATGCCATCAATTCATCTAGATTTTTCTTTTTAGCAGCTGAAACTAAAAATATTTTTTCCGGCTTTAAGCCATTTCGATTAGCTTCTTGGCGCATCCAATCTTTAATTTTGGATTCTTTAGAATTTTTTGGAAATAAATCTACTTTATTACCAACTAAAATATATTCATTTCCACCAATAAAACGTTTAATTGAAGAAATCAATGAATTACTAAAGTCAAATAAGTCAACCACATTAACGACTAATGCCTTCTTTTGACTAATTGAATTAAGTAAGGCCAAGAAATCATCGTTATTTTCTTCAACGGGCATAATTTCATTATAATGTCTTAATCTAAAACACCGTTGACAATATACCTCATTATCATCACTCTCTAGTGCCTTTTTTAGGGCAGAAGATGGTAAGTAGCCCGATTTTTTAGGGTCTTGATCTTGTAATATACTTCCACAACCAATACAACGTAATTCTTCACTCATTCTAATTTCTCCTTAAAAACTACAGGTTTTCTTAAATTCAAAAAGAAAAAGATAAATTTCTCAAAGAAGCGGTTGATTCTTGTATTCCACTTATCAGTTTCAACTAATGGTTTTACTAAAACTGTAGCTACACCAGCTAGATTTCCAGCCTGTATGTCAGTAATCAACTGGTCTCCTACCATTAAAACTTGATCCTTTTTTAGATTCAAATCTTTTAATTCCTTATTAATACCGATGGGTAATGGCTTGCGTGCTTTTGCAATAAAAGAAATATGGTATGGATTCAACACTTTTCCGATTCGTTCTGCATTATTATTTGAAATAACAACTAAGCGAATCCCATCCTTGGCTAAGCGTTCATTAAGCTGTTTCATTTCAACAGCTGTATCTGCTTTATTCCAAGCAAGTAACGTATTATCCAAATCGCTAAAAACAGCCTTAATTCCCATCTTCTTTAACTGCTTTGGATCTAAATGATAGATAGTATCTATTGTATAACGAGGTCTAAATAACATTAAAAAATCTCCACTTTTTTCTCATATCTATAGTATCAGAAATCTTTAATCTTTAGAAACATTTGATGATTGAAAAATTAAATTTTACTTTTCTTTAGAATAAAAGATGGTAAAATGATAACAATTTATATTTCCACCGTATTACATAAAGGAGTTAAATTATGAAAAATTTTATCGATCTCCATCTACATTTAGATGGTTCTTTGCCATACCCTACGGTTAAAAAATTAATGAAAATTCACAACTTTTCAAGTTTAACTGAAGCACAACTCAAAGAAAAGCTATCTGTCTCTAAAAATTGCATTGATTTACAAGAGTATCTAACTAAGTTCGATTTTCCTCTACTATTTTTGCAAACTAAGAAAGATCTAGAAACAGCGATTTTTGATCTTTTAAAAAATTTGCGTTCTCAAGGACTAGTCTACACAGAAATTCGATTTGCTCCTCAGTTTCACACTCAAAAAAAGCTCACTCAAGAAGGAGCAATTAGATCCTGCATTTCAGGACTAAAAAAATTTTATCAGTGGCAAGATGCGCAACAAGACAATTCCTACCCTCTACATGCAAATTTAATTCTTTGTCTCATGCGTTTACCACATCGGGACCAAGAAAATAATTTAACTGTCAAGTTGGCCGCTAAATATAGTTCCCAACATGTTGTTGGACTTGACTTAGCTGGTCCAGAAGGTCCGATTCCTAATAAAGCTTTTAGTTCATTCTTTGAAGACGCAAAAGAAATGCATGTTCCATTTACAATTCACGCAGGAGAAGCAGCTGGCCCTGAATCAATGCAAGAAGCATTAGATTTAGGCACTAAAAGAATTGGGCATGGAATTCGCTGTTTAGAAAGTGAGCAAATGGTTCAATATTTAGTTGACCATAATATCACTCTTGAGTGTTGTGCCACTTCTAATCTCAACACCAAAATTTTTAAGAAAATTGATTCCTATCCTTTAAAAACTCTTCTTTCAAAAAAGATAAAAGCAACACTAAATTGCGACAATATGACTGTTTCAAATACTAACTTACCTAAGGAATTTAAATTACTTGAATCAAAAACCGGTCTTACTAAATTAGACGAACATCAATTATTATTAAATTCTATTAACGCTGCTTTTGCTTCTGATCAAGAAAAGAATCGCTTATTGACCATATTTAGCTAAAATTGAGAAAAAAATGCTCCGCCTAAGCGGAGCATTTTTTAATATTCTTAGTTCAAAGCTTTCTTAGCAGCATCTGCTAAATCAGCAAAAGTCTTTTCATCGTTGTAAGCAATGTCAGCTAACATCTTACGGTTCATGTCAATACCAGCTACTTTCAAGCCGTGCATTAACTTAGAGTATGAAAGACCATTTTGTCTTGCAGCAGCGTTGATACGAGCAATCCATAATTTTCTGAATTCGCTCTTACGCTTCTTACGGTCACGGAAAGCATATTTACGAGAAACAAATACTTGAGTACTTGCTGCTTTAAATTGTAAGTGTTTTGAGCCACGGTAACCCTTGGCTAACTTCATGATCTTCTTACGACGAGCGCGTGTTACGGTTCCACCTTTAGTTCTTGGCATCTAAAATTCCTCCTCAAAAAGTCTTCTAATAATTAACGCATTTGGGAAAGCATCTGTTTGATGCGCTTTAAGTCACTTGCTGAAACCATAGCAGCTTTTCTCAAATGACGACGTTGTTTCTTAGTCTTACCGTGGAAACGGTGTCCAGTGTAAGCATGGTGACGCTTTAAACCACCATTAGCAGTTCTCTTGAAACGCTTTGCTGAAGCGCGGTGTGTTTTTTGCTTTGGCATATCTATTCCTCCAATTAACTACTTTTTCTTTTTATCTTTCTCACTTAATGGAGCAAGCATTAAGAACATTGAACGGCCTTCCATCTTTGGCTTAGTAACTACATTAGATAAGTCACTAGCTTCGTCAGCCATCTTTTCTAAGACCTGTTTACCTAACTCCTTGTGAGTAATTGCCCGGCCTCTAAAGCGAATAGAAACTCTAACTTTAGCGCCCTTGGTCAAGAATTTACGAACATGCTTTAACTTGGTGTCAAAGTCATTTCCTTCGATTGTTGGACTTAAACGAATTTCTTTGACAGCCATAACCTTTTGATTCTTACGGTTTTCTTTGGCTTTCTTTTGTTGTTCAAAACGGAATTTACCGTAGTCCATAATTCTAGCAACAGGTGGCTTAGCATTAGGAGAAAGCAAAACCAAATCAAGGTCAGCGTCAGCTGCTTTACGTAAAGCTTCATTCTTGGATACAACACCAACTTGTTGGCCATCAACGCCAATTAAACGAACTTCACGAGCACGAATATCTTCGTTTAAGATCATATTTCTTGGTATGAGTATTCACCTCCACGTTAATTTCGAGGACAAGAAAAAAGCGGGCAAAGTTAACGCCCGCTTTTAATCAACAGATATTATCGATCAGCCCAGAGGTAATATTAACTTAGGCGAGAAGCGGGAGCTTCTTCTTGTTCTCAACTTCTAAATTATACCATCTAATTAATTTACGTCAAGAACTAATTAAATGCAACTATTCTTTTTAGTGCCGATTAAACTCTGGTGATAAATTCATCAATCGATCAGCATTTTCTTCTAACACCTCTCGCCTTTTACCATACATCATCCAAACTGTAACAGCTAATGGAACTAAGACCATTAGAACTTCAGAGATATAATCTGTAGCCCAACTATTGAATTGCCAGCCTGCAGAATTCCAACCACTTTGCAGGTTTGCAAGGTAATCCATCAAGAAGTGAAAAATCATTGGGAGCCAAAGTTTCCCACTATAAAGGTAAAGCACGGCCCATAAAAAACCACTTCCCATTACTCCAATTACTTGAGCAATTGTAGCTTCAAAGGTTTCACCATTCCAACCAACGTTTCCTAGATGAGATAATCCAAAAAGAAGCGCAGACCCATAGATAGCTATTGGTACACGCAAATTTCGATATTGATTAAAGCCAGCAAGCAGAATTATAATAGCCAAATATCTTTCAGTTTCTTCAAAAATGCCTGGTTCTAAAGCAGCTGTAAAGCTTGCAATAGTAAAATATTTTTTCTGCAAATCAATTGAATACCTAAAAAATGCAGTCCATATTTGCTTATCGTAATTAATAAAGGCATTGTAAAACACATCAATAAATGCAAACAATACTAGTAATAATAAGACTGAATATTGAAAATTTCTGCTTTTTACAAACTTCAAATTAGGATTAAAGTGAAATCCCCATGCTTTTCCTAAAAAGCAAGCTAAAATTAATAAAGCAAACGCTGCAACTACGCCTTGGCTAGTAATTGAATGAAGCCACGGTAAATTTTTGCCAATCTTTAACAAAGAATCAGGTCCATACTGTGTTCCTAGGAGACCAACTCCTATTAAACGTAAAAACCAATTCTTTAAGCTACCCGCAAATAAAATTGCGAGAGGTAATAGCAAAACTAAATAGCTCATCCAGAGTAAAAGAACCCATAGAATTTCTAGCTGAGGGACATTTTTTAAGAAATAATTACCTATTTCTACCCACACGCTTGGGAATAAAGTACTTAGACCAAATAAATTTAGCCATCTTACAATTTCAAAAATTATTCCATTCTGTCTATTTACCCTTTGATTATAGAAATTAAGTCCAAGAACAATTAAGCTCCTTGAATTAAATTTCCTACACTATTTTTATTTTGGAAAATAACCTCTAAAAGCATCCAGATAAGTGCAATTAATAATTGCACATCAAAAATTTGTTGCCATCTTTTATGTGACAAAGTAAAATCCTTCATTCTATTCCTCCAGTTAGTTATCTAGTTTTTTTATTATAATGATCTCTCAATTTTTTTAAAGATATTTCATGCATAATAAAAAGAACTCATCTGCTGTGAGTTCTTAAAAACTAATCAAATTTTACTTTAGTCTAAAATTACAACTTAAAATTTCGTTCTCTATTTAGATATATCAGCACCGTCTTCATTTATTTCTTAACTCTGCTTTTACTCTTTATTTTTCTTCAATTGAATATTGATTTGTCTCACTTCATTCCACAAGTGAAAAAAGTAAACTCCATATGCAAGAGCATACATCAGAATAAAGTTTCCGATAATAATGGCTAACTGCTTTTCCATAACTGTTAAGCCATCTACAAAGAAATTAAATACTAACCAAGCAGTTAAGCAAACAAAAAAATTAATGATAATCTGCTTTCTTAATGACCAACTATCATTGTTAAAAATCCAACCCGCTAAATAAAAAAAGATTCCAATTAAAAAAGATTCTAATATCCAAAATAAAAAATCTGAGATTTTAAGTGTACTATTAGCTAAATTGTTCCAGGAAGACTGCAGAAGAATCTGAACAACTATCCAAGTCATCCCTATTCCAATTCCAATTAAACCACTTACTAATAATTGAACAACCTTTTTCATAATCCTAACCTCTCTTTCAAAACTTTAATCTTTCTTCTTGCAACTTGAATGCGTAAGCCATTTTCTAAAATTGCATCAATATTTCCGCTACTAACAATTTCTAAATGATTTATAGAATGATAGTTGACAATCGAACTTCTGGAAGTAGTAACAAAATCATTAGGTAGAAGTTTTTCCACTTGATACAATCTTCCTCTAAAAATGTAAACATCTCTTTCTGTACAAATCATTGTTTTTTCATTCTCAACTTGAATAGCAAAAATCTGTGAAAACTCGATCATATAAGCATCTCTATTTTTGTAGCCCCAAAGAAAATCTTGCTTTGATGTTAATTCATTCGTGATTCGTCTTATTTTGCTAGTCATCTTTTTCAACCAAAATTCAGCTTTTTCTTCTGGTAGATTAGGATCAATCTTAAACTCAACTTTCATTAATTTCCCTCCTTACTTGGTTATTAAGTATAGTTATTTACCGCTTGAAAACCAGAGATTTTCGGTAAATGGTCTTAATCTAACGGTGAATGGTCATTTTTCTATACAAAAAATCCGCTAGGATCTTCTTCCTAGCGGATTTTTATTATCTATCAATTATCAAAATTATTTTTCTCTTGAGTATGACTTAACATCAGCATCAATTTCAGCAATAAAGTCATCTAAACTCTTAGAAATTTGTTCTTCAGTACCGTAGCGACGAACATTAACACCGTTTGCGTTCATTTCTTCATCACCAAGAACTAAAGTGTAAGGAACCTTTTGAGTTTGTGATTCACGAATCTTGTAGCCAAGTTTTTCATTTCTGTGGTCTACTTCTGCTCTAAATCCGCGCTTAGCTAATTCGGCACGAACTTTATCAGCATATTCACCGTGAGCTTCTTCATTAACTGGAATAATTTCAGCTTGAACTGGAGCAAGCCAAGTTGGGAAGGCACCCTTGTAAATTTCAGTTAAGTAAGCGATGAATCTTTCCATAGTACCAACAATACCACGGTGAATCATAACTGGACGGTGTTCTTCACCATCTTGCCCAACATAAGTTAAGCCAAATCTTTCTGGAAGCATGAAGTCAAGTTGAATAGTTGACATAGTTTCATCATTACCCAAAGCAGTCTTAGTTTGAATATCAAGCTTAGGACCGTAGAATGCAGCTTCACCTTCAGCTTCAACGTAGTCAAGGCCAAGGTCATCCATAGCTGCTTTAAGCATTGATTGAGATGTTTCCCACATTTCATCGTTTGCGTAGTACTTATCAGTGTTCTTTGGATCACGGTAAGAAAGTCTGAAGTAGTAATCAGTAATGTCAAAGTCCTCATAAACATCCATGATCAACTTCAAAACTTTAGCAAATTCTTCTCTAATTTGATCAAGTGCTACAAAAGTGTGTCCGTCGTTCAAAGTCATTTCACGTACACGTTGCAAACCTGACAAAGCACCTGATTTTTCATATCTGTGCATCATACCTAATTCAGCAATACGAATTGGTAATTCACGGTATGAACGAATGTGGTGCTTATAGATTTGAATATGTGATGGGCAGTTCATTGGACGAAGTTCAAGCATTTCGCCATCACCCATGTCCATTGGTGGGAACATGTCATCACGATAGTGTGCCCAGTGACCAGAAGTCTTATAAGCATCTACGTTCATTAAGACTGGAGTATAAACGTGTTCATAACCATCAGCTACTTCTTTATCAACGATGTATCTTTCAACAACACGACGAATAGTAGCACCCTTTGGCATCCAGTAAGGGAGACCTGCACCAACTTTAGGATCAACAAAGAATAAGTCTAAGTCTCTACCAATAGTTCTGTGGTCTCTTTCTTTAATTTCAGCACGATGCTTCAAGTCTTCATCTAAAGCAGCCTTCTTAAAGAATGCAGTACCAAAAATTCTTTGAAGCATTGGGTTAGAAGATTTACCTAACCAGTATGCACCGGCAACTGATAAAAGTTTAAAGTTCTTAATTTTACCAGTGTTTGGTAATAAAGCATCAAAGCCAAAGTCAACAAAGTCACCTAACTTGTAAACTGCAACTTCGTCTTCTTCATCTTTCAAAAGATCCAATTTGAATTGGTCATCCTTAAAGATTTCTTCCAATTCACTCTTCTTCATTGAAGTATATTCAATCTTTTCACCATTCTTAATGGCTTTTTGCATTGCCTTTTCAAGATCTGGTAATTCAGTAACCTTAATTTGATCTTCTTTATCAGTGTCTACGAAGAAACCACCTTCGTCAGCTTCGTGCATTCCCAAACGTAATTCTGGGTATTTGCGCTTTGCAACAGCTTCAAGCAAAAATGCTGCAGTAGCACGTAAAATGTCTAAGCCTTCTTCATCTTTATCGGTAATAATAGCTGCTTCTACGTCTTCATCAACGATGTAATCTAAAGGTTTCATTACCCCATTAATCTTTGCACCAACAGCAGCTTTTCCTAGAGAAGTAGCAATTGAAGATGCTAATTCCTTAACAGAAACTGCCTTATCAAAATCTTTCTTAGAGCCGTCTGGCAAAGTTACAGAAAAACTCATAAATTTTTACCTCCAAATAAAAAATCCCAGCACTAAAAACAGTGCTGGGACGTTAAAATACGTGGTTCCACCCGAAATTCGAATTAATTACAAAATTAATTCCTCTAAAGGTCGTTAATGGTACCTAGCCAAATATAAAAAATTTCAGGAATGAAATTGGGGTTTTCTTCTAATCAGGAGCTTCCAGAACTAGGCTCCTGTCTCTGAATTGAAGAAAATCATGTCTTTCATTGACTTTTATTATACTAGCTCATCAAATAGATGCAAGCAAAATTTTAAAATTAATTTCGACGATTTTTACCACCAACAAAAACTTCTTTACTCAAAAAACGAACTCGTTCCATCAAACGTCTTGCCTTAACTTCATCAACGCTATTTCTAGTTTCGGCAAAATGTTCATTTAAACCATCCATTGTTATGTTCGAGCTAAAAAATGTTGGTAAAACATTATCCATCCGTTTTTGTAAAATTACACCTAATACATCGTCTCGTGACCATTCACTTAACGTCTCTGCTCCAATATCATCAAAAATCAAAACCGGAGCTGAAGCAATGCGATCAATTTCATCATTTAAACTATTATCTTGGAAATGGCTTCCTAAACTAGCAATAAAAGAAGGCACATGTAGAAAAACTACTCTACCTCCTTGTCGTGCTATTGCATTAGCTACACCAGCTAGAATATAGGTTTTTCCTACACCAAAATCGCCAGTTAGATACAGTCCCTTTATATGCTTATTTTTTTTAAATTCAGCTAAAAACATTGCTACTTCATTCAAGGCATACTCACGTTCAGGAGTTGCATCAACATTTGCTAATTCAACATGACGAAGCTTAGCCGGTAGATCAATCAATTCAATTCTATTTTCTGCGCGCTTTTTAGCTTCTGAATTCAATTTTGCTTCAGTAGGGACATAGGTAATATCAATTACTTTTCCATTAAGAAAAAGTTTAGGTGTATATCCCTCCATCACTGGATTTGGTGACTCAATTTGTTCAACATAATTGAAAATTGTAGGAAGGGATGCCTGGACAATTTCTTTATTCAATCTTTCTTTATTTTGTGCGAGAAAGGCTTGAACTTTTGGATGCTTTATTGCTGTTTTAGCAATTTTTTTGCTATCTTCACCTAATTTGCGCTTCTTTATAATTCGTGTAATTACTTCAGAAATATCTTCCACCAGTACAACACTTCCTATTCATTTTTACCAAATTCTCTAAAAATTCGATTTCTTTCTTCAGCAGACATCGTTGTTTTTTTAGACTGATTTTTCTTTTCATACTTGGACCAGTCAGTTGTATTGCGGACGGTCTTCTTCTGAGTACGATAAGATGGACGTTTACGCTTATTCTTACGTTCCTTAAGATATGCGATTGCTTCAGTTGGCGTAGTAATTCCCTTTTGAAGCCAATCATTAGCAATTCGATCTGCTAAATTATTAGTCAAGACCGCATCATATTCAAAACAAGTATGAACTATTAGATTAATTAAAGGCGGTGTTAAACCCATCTGATCCTGCAAACGATAAATAACTTTCTTTTCATTAGCAGTTACATATCCGCCCTTTTTTTCTTTTAATTCATATAGGTAATCAGTAGGAGGTTTACTATCCACTGCTCGAATCAACTCTGCATCTGCTGTTGACAAGTTCTTAATTGCTTTATCGGCATCCTTAGGCTTTTGCTGCAACTGTTTTCTAACCATTTCCTTATTTCGATTAAGGCCAAAGTTTTCGTTAACAGCATTTTGAATTGCATACATATTTAATTTATCTGTGCCTGCCGACATAGTAATTAAAGAGGTTTCCACAAATTCTTGTTCTGTTAAGTGATAAAAATCAATAATTTGCTTAATTTCTACCTGATGCTTTAAAACTTCTTCTTTATCAATATGATAACTTGCAAATAGATCGACCAAAAAACTCCAGTCAATCTTCACAGGCTCATTTCCTAGCTTTATTTCACCCTTATTATCTTTAGGAACTTCACTTGCTGCTTCTTTAACTTCGATAGGAGCGTCAATTGCACTCTCAGCACTTAGATGAAATACGTCAAAAAATCCACTAGTAACCTCTTTGGCATCCTTTAGGCCAATAAAAGTGCGCGGCGTGAATTTTTTTACCAAGCGATTAAAAGTTACACTTCCTACTCGTTCAAGTAATAAACTAGACAACAGAAAGGTATGAAAAAATTCACCAGCCGAGGGAACATTTTCTACTTCAAAAATTAACGTTTCTCCTAAAACAGGATTTGATCCTATAAAAGTCTTAATCAACCCTGTTGCTTCTAAATGATGTAGAGTGGAAAATAAATCTTCTAGTTTTAGATTTGTCTGATCTTGAAGTTGATACAAAGTTTTATAATCTTTGGCAAACGGAACTTCATCAAACTCCTTAGTCAAAGTTATATACAATCCTACTCCTTGTATGCCTACAAGGGGTTCAAATAGAGTAGTTAAGACCCTTACATTTTCTTCACTAACAGCTACTTGATTAGCCACATAAAAAGGCTGCTTAGGATCAGCACTTTCAAACACTGGCTACCTACTCCTTATCATGCTTAGCCATCATATCTTCCATGGCTTCCATAAATCCTGAAACATCTTTAAATTGACGGTAAATACTTGCAAAGCGAATATAAGCAACATCATCTAAATTTGCTAGCTCTTTCATCACTAGATTACCAATGTCTTTAGATGAAATTTCATTAAGACCTTGCTTACGAATTTCATTTTCTACATGGTCAACTAAAGCATCAAGCTGTTCACTTGAAATTGGTCTCTTTTGTGCGGCCATCATTACCCCATGTAAAATTTTATCGCGATTAAATGCTTCACGGGTTCCGTCATTTTTAATTACTAATAAAGGTGAACGTTCTACTCTTTCAAAAGTTGTAAAACGAAAACCACAATTTTCACATTCTCTACGTCTTCTAATTGCTCTATTTTCATCACTTGGACGAGAATCAATTACTCTTGAAGCATTTTTATGACAGTTTGGACATTCCATTTTTTTACCTGCCTATCTCTTGTAATAAATCAGATAATTTTTTCTCTAAGTCACCTATTGTACCAGTATTAGCTACTACATAGGTAGCCCTTTTTTCTTTTTCACTTAATGGCATTTGATTACTTATTCTAGCTACAGCTTCTTTTTTAGTGAAGGCATTTCGTTTCATTAAACGTTCAATCTGCAATTCTGGTGTAATAGAAATAGCCAAAACACCATTACATAAACTTTCAAAGCCAGATTCAAACAGCAAAGGCACATCGATTACAACTAATTTTTCTTGATTTGCACGATATCTTGCCATTTGTTGTTTAATTTCTTGGTGGACAAGTGGATGTGTTAACTCATTAAGTTTTTTCAACTTAGCTTTATCGTTAAAAACTATTCCACCTAACTTACGACGATTGATCGTTTGATCATCATTAAGAATATCGGTACCAAAATAATCTACTACTGCTTTGTAGCCATTTTGCCCAATCTCCATTATTTGATGAGCAATCAAGTCTGAATCAATAATTGGAATTTTTTTCTTTTTAAAAAATTCATCAGCTGTACTTTTGCCACTAGCAATTCCACCAGTTAAACCTAAAAAATATGTCATTTGTATAGCACCTGACAATGCGGACAGAAAGTAGTTCCGCGTCCATTTACTTTAATTTTCTCTAGAATAGTGCCACAATTATTACACTCTTCACCCGCATGACCGTAAACCTGGAGCATATTTTGGTAACCACCTATATCACCATTAGCATCCAAATAAGTATGTACCGTAGTACCGCGCTCTTTAGTTGCAACAGTAATCGTATGATTTATATTGTGATATAAATCTACTATCTTGTCAGCAGGAATTGACTTCGCACTACTTAAGGGATGAATTTTACTCTGCCACAATACTTCATCAACATAAATATTTCCTAAACCACAAACTACGGTTTGATCTAAAAGAGTATTCTTAATATTCTTCTTCTTTCGACTTAGAGCATTAATAAAGTATTCTACACTAAACTCTTCAGTGTTTGGTTCAGGGCCAAGGTGCCGAATTCCGGTCGTCTGCTTCTCTGTTCCAGTTTCTACTAGATGCATTCTTCCGAATTTACGTACGTCAGCATAGCGCAGAGCAGTTCCATCAGTAAAAACAAATTCCACATGCTCGTGCTTTCCTTTAGGATGATCAGGAGTCACTAAATGATATTTTCCTTCCATTCGTAAATGGGAAACCATAGTCAGGTCATCGCTAAATCTAAATAGTAAATACTTGCCATAACGATCAATTTTCAAAATTTTTTTATTCGTTAATTTTTCAACGAATTCGTCAGGATTATTAACTATAATCTTTGGATACCAAATAATAATTTTAGCAATTGTTTTTCCTTTAACTAAAGGAGTTAGCGTTCTTCTAACTGTCTCTACTTCTGGCATTTCTGGCATTGTCTCACCTACTTACTGTTTATTTTGCATCGTACCAATTATGTCCCCAATTTGAATCTGCAATTAGTGGAACATCTAATTTGACAGCTGACTGCATAACCTCTGGAACAATTTTCTTAATTGTATCTAATTCATCTTTTGGCACATCAAAAATCAATTCATCGTGTACTTGTAAGACCATTTTAGTCTTTAAATGTAGTTCATCAAGTTTTTTCTGCATATTAATCATGGCAATCTTAATAATATCAGCTGCTGATCCTTGAATTGGAGAATTAATTGCAGTTCTTTCCGCAAAACTTCTGACATTGAAGTTCTTTGAATGAATATCTGGTAAATACCGTCTTCTATGCATAATTGTTTCTGCATAGCCATTCTCACGAGCTTTTTTAATTGCTTCATCCATATAATTTTTAATTTGAGAATATTGTTCAAAGTAATTTTCAATAAAAGTTTTAGCCTGCTTACGGCTAATGCCTAAGTTTTTAGACAAGCCATAGTCTGAAATACCATAAACGATACCAAAATTAACAGCTTTAGCATGTCTACGCATTAATGGCGTTACTTCATCAGGTGAGTCCAAGTGGAATATTTTCATTGCGGTGTGGGCGTGAATATCATAGCCTGACTTAAATGCTTCTTGCATATGTTCATCCCCAGAAACATGAGCTAGCACTCTTAGTTCAACCTGAGAATAATCACAAGAGAAAATATACCCATCTTTTGTTGAAGGAACAAAAGCTTTTCTAATCTGCTTTCCTTCCTCAGTTTTAGTTGGAATATTTTGTAAATTAGGATCAACTGAAGAAAGACGACCTGTTGTAGTCAAAGTCTGCAAATAGCGAGTGTGAATTCTTCCATCTGGCTGAATGCAGTCAAGCAAGCCCTTAACATAAGTGTTTTGAATTTTAGCAATTTGACGATAGTCCAAAATTTCTGAAACAATTGGACTTTTCATTTTTAATTGCTCTAATACTTCAACAGATGTTGAGTAACCAGTCTTAGTCTTCTTAATTGGTGGTAAACCTAATTTTTCAAATAGGATATGCCCCAACTGCTTAGGTGAGTTCAAGTTGAATTCTTCGCCAGCCTGTTGATAAATCTTATGTTCTAGTTCTTGTAACTTAACTGCAAAATCATTACCTAATTGATTCAAAACGGATGCTTCAACCTTGATTCCAGTAATTTCCATCTTTGCTAAGACGAAAGCCACTGGAATTTCAATTGTTTCATATAAATCATCTTGTTCATGATCTTTTAGTTTTTCAAGAAGTGGAGTCTTTAATTTCTCAATTACGGCGACTTTAGCTGCTAAATGTTCAAAGAAATCATTATCGTCAGGTACAGCTTGTTTTTTACCTTTTCCGTAAACTTCTAAATCAGTCTTTACAGAATAATCGTCATATAAATGAGCTACTTCTCCAAGATCATTCGAATTATTTTCATTATTAACTAAATATGAAGCAAGAAGCATATCATAGTCTAGACCTTCTGCCTTGATATCTAGTCGATGTAAACCTACATACGTTCTTTTAATGTCAAAAACATTCTTCTTGATAGTCTTATCTTCTAGCATTTGACGAAGTGAATTTTCTTGCAACAAAACTGGATCTTTAGATACATAAATCTTATTACCAACTTTTAAAGAAAAGCCTTCAATTGGAGCTAGATGATAATTATCACCTAACATTGCTAAATAAAAAGTTACTTCTTTTTCACTGATTTTATCTAGCTCAATGATATTTTCTTTAGTTAACTCAAGATATTCATATTTTTCAATCTCTTGTTCACTACTCGTCGTACCCGTGCTACCTAATTCTGCTAAGAATTTCTTAAATCCTAAACGTTCATACAAATTACGTAAGTCTTCAATATTTGGTTCTTGTAATTTAGTGTCGGCCAGAGTTACTTCCACTGGCGAATTACGATCAATAGTGGCTAACTTTTTAGCTAAAAAGGCCTTATCTTTATCATTAATTAGATTCTCTTTTAGCTTAGACTTTTTCATTTCGTCGACATGTTCATAAAGTTCTTCAATAGAACCATATTTTTGAATTAGACGGGAGGCAGTTTTTGGGCCAACCTTAGTTACACCAGGATAATTATCTGAACTGTCCCCCATCAAAGCTTTCATATCAATGAATTCGGTTGGAGTAACCCCATTAACTTCTTTCATATGATCTGGAGTATATGCTTCTGTATCGCCAACTCCATTTTTAGTAATTAAAACTGTGGTTTTATCAGATGCAAGCTGAGTTAGATCCCTATCTCCAGTCACAATATCAACTGTATACCCAGCATCTTCTCCCATCTTAGAAAGTGTTCCAATAATATCATCAGCTTCATAATTCTTTAGCTCATAACTCTTTATTCCTAAGTCTTTAAGCATTTCACGAATTACAGGAAGTTGCTCTGACAATTCACTCGGTGTTTTTTGGCGACCACCTTTATAATCTTGATACATCTCAGTTCTAAAAGTAACTTTTCCTGCATCAAAAGCAACTAATACATTAGTTGGATTAGTCTGCTTCATGATTGCGTCAAGCATATTTTTAAAAGTAAAAATTGCATTTGTATGCAATCCATCTGGACTAGTAAAACGATCAAGCTGACGGTATAAAGCATAAAAGGCACGAAAGGCCACAGAGTTGCCGTCAATTAAAAGTAATTTCTTTTGTGCCATATTTTTCTCCTTAAATAAAAAACTGTCAAATTAGTCTCTTAACTATTTTAACAGTTTTTCTTCTATGATTTAATTATCTACTTTGCTTTAGTTTGCTCTCAAGTTAATTCTTTACCACTATAAAGAAAAAAGAAATCACATCTCTGCTATATGTGATTCCTATGATGAATGCTTAAGTAAAAAATAATTATTAGGGGAATATTTTTACTTAGATTCTACTTTTTTCGTGAAAATAGTTACTTTTTGTTGATAATCATCTATCAACAAATTTAAAAATGGTGCTAATGAAATTGACTATGTAATTAATATTACTGAATTAAAAAATAAGAATTATGCTTATATTAAAGCAGAAATAGAGCAAATGGTTAATATTTGTCACAAATATCATGTGCCATGTAAAGTGATTTTTGAAAATTGTTACCTAACCAAGGAAGAAATCAAAAAATTAGCAGAAATTGCGAAAGAAATTAAACCTGATTTCATTAAAACTTCTACAGGCTTCGGTCCATCTGGCGCAAAGGTTGAAGATGTAAAATTGATGAAGTCAATCGTTGGGGATGACGTAAAAGTTAAGGCAGCCGGTGGTATTAGGAGCAGTGACGATTTTTTAGCAATGGTAAGAGCTGGAGCAGACCGGATTGGTTGTAGTGCAGGTGTTAAAATAATTGAAGCTCTTAAACAACGCATGCAAGATGACGACGTAAGTACAATTGAGATTAATAGATAATGAGTGAAGCAAAATATAAAAAATTGAAACTATTTTAAAAGAAAGAATTATTAACCACACCTACCCACTCAATACACTATTACCTAAAGAAATTGAACTAGCTGCCGAATTCAACACAAGTCGCCCAACAATTAACCATGCGATTCACAATCTTGTTCAACAAGGATTCTTAGAGCAACGTAAACGATTAGGTACTATTGTTAAAAGAAATAAGATTGCACAAGAATTTACTCACGTAATCCAAAGCTATAATCAAGAAATGAATGATAAAGGATTAAAAGCAAGAACTAAAGTGATCTCTTTTGATAAAATTAATCCTACTTCAGAAATACAAAACGCCTTAAACTTATATCCTTCTGACTCAGTCTTTAAATTAGTTAGACTAAGGTATGTAGATACTACTCCAATTGTTAAAGTGACCACTTATATCCCTGCTAAGCTTGTTCCAGAGCTAGATAAAATAGATTTTTCCCAAGTATCCTTATACGATGAACTTAGGAAAAGAAATTTACCGGTCACCCATGTCACAAGAAAATTAGAAGTGAAACAAGCTTCTTCAACTATATCGAAAACTTTAAAAATTAAAGAAAATGATCCTGTTTTTTATTTTCATAGTTATGGATATACAAAAAGGGATCAAAAAATAGAATACTCAATTGCCACTTATCGTGGAGATTTGTACTCGTTTATTATTGATCTTAATCTTAACTAAAAAGGATTGATTAAATCTTTTACTTTACTGCAAAAGTCTAATCAATCCTTTTATCATATTTCAAAATATTTAATTAAAGTAACTTTTCATAAGCATCTTCATACTTAGGAATATCACCAGCACCCATAAATACAACAACTGCATTCTTGTGCTTAGTTAAATCAGCGATGTTGTCTAAATCAATTACTTCTGAACCAGGAATATTATTTACTAAATCTTCACTTGAAATATCTCCACTTGCTTCACGAGCAGATGCATAGATAGGAGTAACATATGCTTTATCAACATCACGTAAGATTTCTTCAAAGTCCTTTTGGTATTTCTTAGTTCTTGAGAAAGTATGTGGTTGGAAAACTACCACTAATTCTTTATCTGGGAATTTTTGACGAGCAGCTTGAATAGTTGCACGCATTTCTGTTGGGTGGTGAGCATAATCATCAATTACGGAAACATCCCCAAAATCTTTTTCGGCAAAACGTCTTTTTGCACCCTTGAAAGTAAGCAGACCTTCCTTAATATCATCCATTGGAACCTTTTCAGTATAAGCGACTGCAATTACAGCAGTAGTGTTTAAAATACTGTGATCACCAAATAAGTGAATTTCAAAACGGCCAAGGTCTTTTCCATGTGCTAAAACATTAAATTTAGAGCCAGTAGTTGTCTTTTCAATATTAACTGCTTGAAAATCATCAGTATCCTTGAAGCCATAAGTATACTTAGGAATATCAGTCTTTAAACTTTGCAAACGCTTGTCATCTCCCCAAACAAAGAGAGCCTTCTTAGTTTGATCAGCTGCAGTTTGAAAAGCACTAGTGTAATCATCTTGATCCTTAAAGTAATCAGGGTGATCAAAGTCAATGTTAGTCATAATTTGGTAATCTGGATGATATGCCAAGAAGTGACGACGGTATTCATCAGCTTCATAAACAAAGAAACGTGAGCCCTCTACTCCTTTACCGCGACCATCACCAATCAAGTAAGAAGTTGGTGCAACTTCACCTAAAACGTGTGCCAAAAGACTAGTAGTTGAAGTCTTACCGTGAGTACCGGATACACCAATTGAAGTATGCATCTGTACAATTTCTTCAACTGTATCAGGATAGCTTTGCCATTCAACATTTTTGTCTAAACATGCTGCTACTTCAGGATTATCTTGTTTAAAAGCATTCCCTTTAACAATTACTTGTTCTGCATTGCTCTTAATATTGGCCGGATCAAAATTTTTTACTTCAATACCAGCTTTTTCAAGAGGTACCTGAGTAAACGTATATTTTTCAATATCTGAACCTGCAACGTTATAACCTAGGTCATGTAAAACTAGAGCTAGGGATGCCATACCAGTTCCTTTAATACCAATGAACCAAATTTGTTTGTTTTTGTCTAACATATATTAATATCTCCATCGTTTACGCCAAAATATTCGCTTTAATTCTACCATTTTTAGCACAAAAAAAGAACATAACCCAGCGTTATGTTCCAATTAGAAAGTAGTTAGTTCATCCTTACTCCCTACTTTCTTTATATTTATTAATCTATAATAAACTATTTATCGAACCCTAAAATATTACGTAGTCTTAGATCATCAATCCACGCCATCAGCATTCTTATGTAGGTGATAACCCAAAATGGTAATCATCAAAAAACTCCGCATATCTTTTATACTTGGCCGATAAGTGAGGCTATACCCCCCAGAATTTCTGGAGGATTGGCTAGTATTTTGTACATATTGCACTTCATCATTACTATCTTGCTCCATTATTTTATTCACCATATATATCAAATAAAAAAACATTATTCTTACAGTTTTACTATATCACTTATGATGATTAAATAACATAATAAAGATAGGTATTATTCATAATTTTCTGTTTATAGGTTAATAGCTTCAATTTATTAACACAATAGATAATTCCTTTTCTGTTATATGGCTTATCAAAAGAAGTTTAAAATTACACCAGCTTAACTTTAACCTAATATCTTAGTGCCATGAACCTGTTTTATTTTTATTTGTTCAACAATCTTATTTACATTTGCCTTAGTAATTCCGCCACCAGGCAAAATTTCTATCTTGTTTTTTGCCTGTTTGACTACTTCCTCTAAATGATCAAGTGTCTGGGAGATTGGTTGATTTAATGGGCCACCATGAGTAAGAATACGCTTAACTTTATTTTGAGATAACCAATTAATGGCTTCTTTTTGTTCAGCATTTGTTAATTCATCAAATGCCATGTGCATCACCACTTCTAAGTCTCCAGCATGCGCTACTGAAAGCAATCTATTCATTGCCCTCTTATCTAAATGTTTTTCCCTAGTTAAACACCCGAAAGTAACCCCATCGACATTTAGTAAGCTGCATATTTGAATATCATTAATCATTATCTCTAGTTCATCCTCGTTATAGACAAAATTTCCACCACGAGGTCTAATCATTACAATTACGGGAACATCATGTTTATGTGCATACTCAACAGTCTTTTTAATTACGCCAAAAGAAGGTGTCGTCCCACCTACAGATAAGTCATTATTTAGTTCTATTCGATTAGCACCACGTTCAATCATCAAAGGTACGTTAGTAAAATTTTCGACACATACTTCTTTAATCAAAATTTATGTTTTTCTCCAATCTAAGATTGCTTCTACACCATAACTTACGACAAAACCCGAAATTCAGTTGAATTCCGGGTTTTATAATCGTTATTACTTAAGAGTATTATTTTAAAGACTAATTTGACCGCTAGCTAATAATTCATCACACTTAGTTGGTTCAAATTCATCGCCAGCTTTAAAGTCGTCAGGAACAACCATAATACCACGCTTTTGAGGAGCATGTGCTAAGCCTAATTCGCGTGCTGAACAAATCATACCGTATGAATCAACACCACGAAGTGCACCTGGCCAAATTTGTTGACCATTTGGCATTAAAGTACCAGGAAGTGCCACAACTACCATTTGGCCTTGAGCAATATTTGGAGCACCACAAACGATTTGATGTTCTTCACCATTCCCCACATCCACAGTAGTTACATGTAAGTGATCTGAATCTGGGTGTGCTTCACAAGTCTTAACGTAACCATAAACAAGAGTTGGCTTGCCAATTTCTAGCTTAGTATCAAAACCAGCTTCAGCAATTTTCTTGTTTAAAGCATCAACTAATTCTTGTGTTGGTTTAACTTCACCATTTGGTAACTTATCGTAGTCTAAAAAGCTACTTACGTTAAAGAAATTAAATCCAATAACTTCTCCATCCTCATTTTCAACTCTTGTAACTTGATTTTTTTCTGTGAATTTACTACGACCTTTATCTTGGTCCAAAATCACAATTAAAGTATCAGGGTAACTTGTTTTATTGGTAGAAATAATCATTTCTAGTAAATTTCCTTTCCTAGACTATTTGAGAGAGTTAAGGAAGTTTTCTACTTCTTCTTTAGTCTTTCTGTCCTTATTTACTAGTCTACCAATTTCTTTGCCATCTTGGTAGACAACAAAGCTAGGAATTCCAAAGATATTTAATTCTTTGGCTACATCAATTGATCCATCACGGTCAATCTTATAGAATTTTGCATCAGAATTATCTTTTTCAATTTGTGGTAAAAATGGGTCTAAGAAGCGGCAATCTGGGCACCATGTAGCTGAAAATAGTAATACTACTTTTCCATTTTTGGTAATTTCTTTTAACTTCTCAGGAGTTAATTCTTTAATTTCTTCCATTTATCTCACCTTTTCTTACTTTTTATAAGTTATAATTATTTTACATCCTTTTATTTCAAAAATCTAGTCTCAGATCTTTTAGCTTAAATTAAAAACAATCTACAATAAAAATATAGAAATAAGGTATTAAAATAATGGTTGATATAAATAAGGAATTACTCCATGCCGGTTATCGATTACACTTAGTTTTTGACGAAATGGTTCAAGATATTAGAAAAGATCCTGATAATTGGATTATGATTATTGAAAAAAATATTGACCAAATTTCCTCATTAATTTCTGAATATCATAAAATCGCAGCTACAATTACTACCAATACTCGAAAAAATGGGCTACCTGTCCACTTAAAATCAGCTTCAGATGATACCTTAAAAGTGATGGACGGATTTAATGATGAGATTCTTACTTTTGACAATTTTGTCGATAACAGTGACCATATCAAAGCCTTTACCAAATTTTTTAGGGCGGTCAATTATACAAATGAATTACTTCTAGAATTAAAGTTACAAAGTAAATAATTAGACTAAAAAAGTGCCTAGGATTAAATTTTCCTAAGCACTTTTTTGTCTTTTCAAAATATTTTTAGCAATTTATTTTACAAAATGTGCATGCAAGCAGTAAATTGGATTACCCTTAGCTGCAAATTTATGTTCATATTCAGTCTCAACATTTCTTTCAAAAATTTCATCATCTGCATGATGTAAATCTAGACTCACATAATCAAATTTCATTCCATAATTGTTAAGACTAACTAAACTGTATTCAAACAATCCTCGATTATCTGTCTTAAATTCTAAATGTCCCTCTGGCTTTAAAATTTGACGATACTTATCTAAAAAGCTCTTATAAGTTAATCTACGCTTTTCATGACGTGTCTTTGGCCAAGGATCAGAAAAGTTTAAATAAACAATGTCTATGCTATTTTCTGGTAAATACATTGCAATATTAGCAGCGTCTGCACACATTAATTGCAAGTTATCGATCTTTTCTTCAAGCTTAGTTCTTAAAATCATCCCAGCAGCTGTTGTTTGAAGTTCTACTCCAATAAAATTCATCTCAGGATGTTCTTTAGCCAAAGTAGTAATAAATTGACCCTTTCCTGAACCAATTTCAATTGCTAATGGCTTAGAAAAGTCCTCGAATCTTTCTTCCCAGTTAATTTTCTTATCTGGATCCGGCTCGTTTAAAATTGCTTCTGGATGTTCAGCTACTAATTTTTGAGCCCAAGGTTTATTTCTTAATCTCATTTTTTCACAACCTAATATCTAACTTTTTTAAATAACTGTTCAATTTTACTTGGTAAATAAAAATATAGCAATAAAAATGTTAAGGCAAGCAAAGCAATAATTCCACCAAATGCTTCTAACTTTTGCGGAGAAAAGATTATTATTGCTAAACTAATTAATCCCCATTCAAGTAACATTCCCTTTTGAAGAACTTTTCGTAGAGCTTGTCCTCTAGAAGCAAACGGAATTGGCATTACATGATACATCATATTATGCTCATATACTGTTCCTAAAGGAATCAATTGATAAAGAGTTAAGAAAATTATCAAAGCACCTGTACCAATTGCCCAACCTGCGTCTTGTAAGCAGGCAATTAATAAAATTGCAAACAGAATCATTCTAATTAATAAATTGCTATATTCCGGATCTCGCAATAATACTCTTTGGTAAATGAAAGTATTTGGCGTTTGATCAGTTGTTTTGATTAAGAAGTCTAAATATTTTCTTCTAGAAATTCGTACTTTCTTATCAGGTACATCAGTAAACATACTATAGAAATTATTTAGTAAATCTACTCTTCGTTCTTCATAATCTAATGCCTTATACCAATCAAACATCTTTCCTTGAGGTAAGTAATCTACTCCAACCCACGAAGCAATTGCCACTGTAGTATAAATAATTGGATTAGGATAAGGTCCTAGAAAAGAAAGATATAAGATTAGAAAGTTAATTCCTAGATATAGCCAAGTATTGTAATAATCATATTTGTTAAAATAAAAACTTCTAACGATCAATTTAAATTGAACATTCTTACTGACAATCAAACCAATCACAATAAAAATCAGGCCACCAATTGAAAAGCCAGCTCTCATCGTTGCAAAAGGTAATAAAATTCCTGACACCAAAACAATTAAAACGACCGGTAAAATCATATTATGCATATATAAAGGCTTAAAATATACCTTCATTTCATTATCTTGATTAAAAAGAAAATGTTCATCAGCCCTATCAAACAAAGTCGCAAAATGACCAATTCCCAAAGTTGCAGTCCAAATTAAGGCTAAAAGGGGCTTATAAAACCAAAGATTATTTGGCCATTTTTTAATGTTTTGCGCATACCAAAACATTAAAGCTCCAAATAGAAAAATCAAAGCCAAAATAAAAAAGTCGTTAAAAACTAAAGTCAGATAATGCATCTGTTTTTTGAAGTTTTTATTGAGTCTATTTTTAATTAAATCAGTCATGTTTCTTCACCGTTTCCTGATTTAAAATTTGATATAAACGATCAAAGGAATCGCTTGGCTTTAATCCATAAAACTGTCTAATTTCATTTAAACTACCTTCAGTTTCAATTGTGCCATTATTTAAGACGGCAAATGTCTGAACCGCTTCTTGTGCTTCAGCCAAAACATGAGTAGTCATTAAAACCATCTTTTGATCAGCAACAGCTTCTTTAACTAAATCAATAAAATTAGCTACTGCTAAGGGATCAAGACCAGTAAATGGTTCATCGATTACTAACAAGTCCGCATTTGCTAAAAAGCTAGTCACAATCATTACCTTTTGCTTCATCCCTTTAGAAAAGTTAATTGGAAGCCAATCCAGCTTATTTTCTAAACGAAACATTTTGCATAATTCTTTTGCTCGTGCCCAAGCTTGATCATGATCCAAATCATAGGTAAGCATTACTAACTCTAAATGCTCTTTCAAAGTTAATTCTGGATATAAAATTGGGGTTTCTGGAATATAAGCGACCATCTTTTTAAATTCAGCAGGATTTTCGGTTAAGCTTACACCATTCAAAATGATCTTGCCCTTTTGCATTCTTAATAATCCAAGTAAGTGCTTAATTGTTGTTGATTTACCAGCACCATTTAGTCCAATTAAACCTACAGCTTGTCCAGGTTCAATTGTTAAATTTACATTTTTAATGACATTAATCCCAGAGTATCCTCCAGTTAAATTTTCAATTTTAAGTGCCATTACTTTTTCCTCTCTACTGCAATAAGATACATATTTATGATAGCATGAACATAAGTTAAACTAAATTTTCTTTTCATTAAGAAAGGGGTCTTATCATGACAGAATTAGAAAAGGATTGTTTATTTTGTAAAATCATTAGAGGAGAAATTCCTTCTTACACAGTTTTTGAAAACGATGATGTCAAAGCTTTTCTTGATATTTCTCAAGTAACTAAAGGACATACTCTCATTATTCCTAAGAAGCACTTAGTTAACTTCTTTGACTACAGCCAAGAAGATGCTGCTAGATTTTTACAATATATCCCTGTTATTGCCCAAGCAATTAAGAAGTCTGATCCAACTATTAAAGGATTGAATGTTGAAGTGAACAATGGTGAAATCGCTGGACAAGTTGTCATGCATTCACATATTCATTTAATTCCACGTAGAAGCGAAAATGATCCTGTTTCTACTCCTCACGTAAACAATGCAGACGAATATTCAGAAGAAGATTATCAAGCGGTTGCAAGCGCTATCAAAAATAATCTATAATCACAGTAATTTTTTCTTCAATGCGGTACAATAAAGGTGGTATTAAGTTAAAAATTATTGAATAGATAAGAGGTATACATTATGTCTGGATTTTTATTAGGAATTCTTACAGGTACTGTTGCAGGTGGCTTATTGTCATACGCTAAGAATCCATTAAGTGGTAACTCAATTAGAAGTGATGTTAAGGATTCTGCAGATAATTTCACTGATTCCGTTCACCGGGTTAAGGCAATTTATGATGAACTCGAAGAAAAGAGAATGGAACAGCCTGAAGAAGAAAATAAGACTGAAGAAACAGATACTACTGAAACTCCAAGTGAAAACGAAGATGTTGAAGTTTCTGACCGCCCTTCACTCAAAGATAAGGCTCATGATTTAGTTGATGCCTTCTCTGCTGCTTCATTCAAAGCTGTTGACCATGACCGTGTCTTTGCTGCAGTTAAGAACAAATTAAATGAAGCAAAAGAAGATCTTGAAGATGCAAGCGATGATGTTAAAGATGCTACTGAAGATGAAGAAAAAGTAGATAGCAACTCTGGCGCAAGCGAAGAAGAACATAAGGAAGAAAATTAATGAAGTTTTTTGGAATCGGATTAGGTTTAGGCAGCTTAGCAGGGTTAGGAATCTCTCTTCTCCCAAATCCACAAACTGGTCATAAAGTTAAAGAAGATGTTCGGCTCTTTTTAGATGGCACGAAAAATGATGCTTCTTCATTAGTTACCAGTACGAAGCAAGCTACACAAGCTGCTAATGAATTAATGAATAATCTACCACAAGCTGAACAAACAGTTAAAGACATACAAAACAACTTAACTGATTTTCAAAGTTCCATTAAACCAGAAGTTGATCAAATGAAAGAAAATGTTTCTAATTTAACTAAAGAAGCAAAAGACACAGCTGATGGAATTAAAAATGAACTTTAATTTTAAGATTTGTTAGTCTTTTTTATAAATATCAAGAAAACTCCTATTGTCCATTGGGATAATGGGAGTTTTTATGTTATATTTGAACTTGTAATTAAGCAAAGGATGTGCAAATTAATTTATGAATAAAACATGGAAAAAAGCAGCTACTGTTTTAGCTTTTGCAGGAATTGCCTTAAGTGCTACTGCTTGTTCTGGCGGTAAAGCTGTCGTTACTTATAAGGGCGGTAAAATTACCGAATCACAATATTACGACAAGATGAAAGAATCTCAAGCCGGTCAATCAACTCTTGCCAGCATGATTGTTTCTGATGCCCTAGAAAGTCAATACGGCAAAGACGTTACTCAAAAGCAAGTTGATAAAGAATACAATAAGTACAAGAAGCAATATGGTAGTCAATTTGACTCAGTTCTTGAACAAAATGGAATGACCGCTTCTACCTTTAAAGATAACTTAAAGACTAATCTTTTAACTGAGGCTGCTTTGAAGCACATCAAGAAGATTACTCCAGCTCAAGAAAAGAAAGCTTGGAAGAATTATCAACCAGAAGTTACTGTACAACACATTCTTGTTTCAAAGAAGAGTACAGCTGAAGATGTCATCAAACAATTACAAGATGGCGGTGACTTCAAGAAACTAGCTAAGAAGTATTCTACTGATACTGCTACTAAGAATGATGCTGGTAAATTACCTGCATTTGACTCAACTGATTCTACTTTAGATTCTAGTTTCAAGACTGCCGCATTTAAACTTAAGACTGGTGAAATCACTACTACTCCAGTTAAGACTCAATACGGCTACCACGTAATTAAAATGATTAAGCACCCTGCCAAAGGTACTTTCAAGGAACACAAGAAACAAATTGATAATCAAATCTATCAATCAATGTCCGAAGATCAAAATGTTATGAGAAGCGTAATTGCTACTGTACTTAAGCGTGCTGATGTTTCTATCAAGGATAAAGACTTAAAGAACGTTCTTTCTCAATACGTTTCATCAGATAGTCTTTCAAAATAGAATTTTTACATAATATAAAAAACCAAGGTTAAAATCATCATTAACCTTGGTTTTTATTTACTCTAATTTTGGTGCTTTATCTAAGGCATCATCATTTTTAGGTCTGTAAAATCTCCGATTGTCTTGTGACTTAATGGTTTCAGTAAATTCTCCTGGCTTAGTTTGCTGCAAAGCATTAGTAATTGCATAAACTGTAGCATCTAAATCATCAATTTTATGTAAAACTTCAGCTTCTAGCACTACTGGTCGATGAGCTGCGCCATATTCAGGTAAGCCGTGATGTGACAAAACTAAATGCCGCAAGAGCATTAAATCTTCACTATGCTCATCAATTTTCAATTCATGAGCTGCTAGCATAATCTGCTCATCAATTAAAACTAAGTGTCCAATCAAATTTCCTTCAGCCGTATAAGTTGTGGCTACAGGACCAGATAGTTCAATTACCTTTCCCATATCATGTAAAATGCATCCCGCATATAGAAGTGACCGATCAATTTGAGGATAAGTATTAGCAATTCCTTCCGCATCCCTTAGCATTGAAACAGTATGGAATGCCAGTCCGTTTCTGACGGCATGATGGTTAGATTTGCCAGCTGGATATGAGAAAAACTCTTTATTCCATTTCTTAAGTAAGTAGCGGACAATTCGATTCCAGGTTGGATTTAAGATCTCAAAAACACGTTTATTAATTTCTTCTTCAAGATCTTTTTGTTTAATTGGAGCTGAGTGAACAAATTGACTTAAGTCATATCCTTCATTTGGTCCCACTACTCTCAAATCATAAATTCTTATTTGAGGTCTATCTTGATACTCTTCTCGTCTTCCGCTCAATTCCACGATGATTCCTGGACTAAAAGTATCCGCATCCTGCTGACTAGCGTTCCAAAGATTTCCTCTAATTGTGCCACTTGAATCGCTAAATTGTAAAACTAAGTATTGTTTACCATTTTTACTAGTACGAAGACTTGAATCTTTTAGAAGTAAAACCAAATTCATATCTTCGCCATTATTATAATCAAGCAACCTTTTTATCATTATTGTTCCTTTTCTATTCTTATTGGTTCCATCTCAAGATTAGCTACTAAATCTTGTCGTGCTGTAAAAATTAAAACTTGTGTCTTCTGGGCCAACTCTTCTAATAGTTTGACAATATAATTGGTTCTTTGTGCATCAAAGTTTACAAAAGCATCATCAATCAAAATTGGTAAAGCAATTTTATCAGCAACTTGTTCAACAAAAGCTAATTTCAAAGCAAAATATAATTGCTCACTTGTCCCACGAGATAGATATTCAACATCAAACTTTTTACCATCTTTTCTTTTAACTTTAAGTTTTTTATCTAACTGAATATCTACATATCTTCCACCAGTTAAAAGATTGAAATATTTCTTTGCATCTTCAAGCATCTTAGGAAAACGCTCATTTGAGGCTAAATCTAAGCCTCGCGCAATCCAATTGCTAGTTAATAAGTTAGCTAAATATTCTTTAACATTTTCACTCAATGATGTTTCCAGGTCAGTTAATTTTTGTTTTTCAGCAAAATATTTATCAGAATTTGCTAAAACATGCATCTGATTTTCAAGCTTAGCATTTTCTGCATGTAAATCATTAATTTGCTCTTGCTTTTGAGAAATTTGCTTTTCTATTTGATCCTTATTTTCTGCTAATTTATTTGGATCTTTTGCAATTTCTTCTAATTGTGCGAGGTCGGCTTGCAAATCATTTTGTAATGCTTCTATTTTCAACTTCAATTGTTCTTGTGCTTCGGCTTGTTGCTTTAGCTCAGAAAATTCCGCAAAATCAGTAACTTTACTTGCCGCAAATAAATTAGAAAGATCAATTTTATTCTTAGCTAATTGGTTCTTTTTTTCTTGTAAATGTACTGCCACATCATTTAAATGTTGCTTAGACAAATTATTCTGATCAATCACTTTTTGTAATGAATTTAACTGATTTACAATATCTGAAAATGTCTGAGCATTTCTTTGAGTAAAAGGATATAACTCCTGAACAAAAGCTTGAATCTTTTCATTCAAAGAAGCCTGATCTTGATCTAATTGGCTAAGTGTTTGCTTTTTAGATTCAATTTGGACTACTTCATTCCACAAACTACTTAAGTCAATGACGTTAGGATCAAGCCCATATTTTTCAATAAATTCTTGGTCTTTTTGGCTTTTCTTGGCATTAGTTTGCTTTGTCCAAACAAATATTCCAAGCCCACCTAAGGCAATCATTATTCCCAAGAAACGCACAAATAAGTTATTAATCGCAATTGCACTAAAAAGTCCTGCAACTAATAAAATTAATGATAAAATTCCTGGCAAATTATTATTTTCTTGCTTTTGACTCTTTAGAGCTTGATAATCATCCTTTATTTTGTTTCGAGTCTCACTTGATAATTTGCTTAATTTAACTGCTTCTGGCTGAAACTGTTCATAAGATTTTAAATCTTTCTTAGTAGTTTCAATTTGCCGATGCAAATCTTTACTTTCACTTTCCCAATGCAAAACTTCAGCCTTATGATCAACTAATGCTTGAATTTTATCTTTGTTAGATAATTCGCTACTGTTCTTAATTTCATCAAGCTGCGTCTCTAAATTTTTAATATCAGCTGTTAAATCTGAAATCTTACTTTGAATAGCCCGTGCTTTCTCATAACTCTCTTTAGAAAAAGAAACAGGTTGTACTTCTTCTTTAAGCTGCTGATACTGCTTAAAATTAGTTAGCTTTTGCATTAATAGACTAATTTTTTGGTCTTCTTTATTTAATTCAAGTAGTTCAGACTGAATTTTTTTAAGCTCTTCCTTTTCTTGAGTTAATTTTTCTTCAAGTTCACGATAATCATTAAGTTCACTATTAGTTTGAGCCAAAACTTCTTTTTGTTCTTCAATTTGATTAATTAATTGATTAACTATCGGCTTGCGTCCACTCTTTTTAAAAAGCTTCTGAGCATTACTTGAAAACTCATCTCTTAAATCAAGTAATTTATGACTTTGGGATGCTCCTAAAAAGTAAATTTGTTCCATTAATTCGGCCTGAGATAATCCGTTTACCTCACGCATCATATCTTGATTAAAAATAAAGCTATCGGTATAAAAACTGCCATCTATATTTTGGATACGATCAAAAAAAACACTCTCTGGCACTTCTTGATCGTTTAAACTAACTTTTAAAACGCCTTTCTTAGGATCCCCTTTTGCATATAACCGACTTAAAATAAAAATTCCATCTGTATCTTCAAAAGTTAAGCTTCCACCCATTGGACTAACATGATCCAAAGGTTGATAAGTCTCAAAGAAAGGTGATTTATTAGTTCTTAAGTGAAATCCAAATAGAACTTGTTTAACAAAGGCTACAGTTGTACTTTTTCCAGCTTCATTTGCACCTAAAAATATCGTTAAATCTTTGTTCAAATTAAAAGTCACATCATTTAATTTTCCAAAGTGAATAATTTTAATTTGAGTTAACTTCATCATCTATATCCTTTAATTTTTGTCCCAATTTAACCTGGGCTAATTCTTTTACTTCGTCAATAAATTCTGGTTTCTTCAAAATATCAGCAACATAATCACTTTTTTTACTTAAATCATTAGCTAATGCATAAATCTTATCTAGTTCAAAAGTTTCACTTTCCGCTTGATCAAATGCTTCTTTATCCGCTGTTCTAAGTTGAAGTTTTTCATTATTTGTCAGATAAACTTTTACAAGTCTAGAATCAAACTTTAAAGAATTAGAAAGTTGAAGCCAATAATCACTGCCCTTGACTAATTCTAGTTCTTTTTCACTTAAATATTGGGCTCCTTCAATTGTTAAACCAAATAAAGTTTTTTGCACATTTTGCTTAGTCAAAATTTCAACTATTCGTCTTGTTAAATCATTTTGTGAGATTTCTCGATCCAAAGTTAGAGTTGCCATTTGCCAAATAATTGGTGCCGTTTCAACAAAATCAAGACCTACTTTTTTTGTTGTTTCATCGACTGTACCAATATATACACCCTTACTATCTTGTTCGTTAATGTGTCTCCCCTGGAGATTACCACTATACACAATTAAAGGATCTTCACTTAAAGTCTGACGTAAGTGAATATGACCTAAAGCAAAATAATCATAGTTTAAATCTTTAATTTCAGCCGTTGTAAATGGAGCATAGACGTTTTGATAATTTGTAGTAGTCTTAGCGCCTGCATGCATTAAACCAATAGTAAAGTTATCTCTCTTTTTAGGAAATTCACTAATCTTATCAGTTTCGATGTGATTATGTTGGTACGAAAATCCAACCACAGTATATGGAAAATCTTCTTTAGTTTTAGATTCAAATTCTTCTACTTCTTCATTAGAGCCTAAAAGTTTGAAGTATGGTGTTTGGGGCAATAACATCTCATCAGGATTCAAATAATCATGATTTCCTAAAATCATCACAACTTGAATTTTTTTATCTGTTAGTCGCTGTATTTCACGACTAAAAAACAATTGACTCTGAGGACTAGGGTGAGCTGAATCAAATGTATCACCAGCAATTAATACTAAATCTACATTTCTATCTAGTGCTGTATCAATTGCTTTAGTGAATGACTTTTGGGTAGATTGTTTAATATTTTTAAATTCATTAGATGGCAAAAAAGATAGTCCTTGAAAGGGACTATCTAAGTGCGCATCTGCTAAATGCATAAATTCCATACTAATTATTTTGCCTTTAAATCATCGTACAAATCGCCAATTGGCTTAGTCATAGCTTGTTGAACGTCGTTGATCATTTGGAAGAGAGCTTGTTCCTTGGTAATCATGTCTTTTAATTCGTCATTATTACGAACTTCTTCATTGATCTTTTGATATTCTTTTTGTGCTTCTTCAGAAAGTGGTTGACCTGAATTTTGAGCAGCTAAAATTTGTTGTTGAAGCTTATCCATTCTTTGGTATAAGTCTAAACTTTCTGGATTATTCTTTAAATTTTCAAGAGATTTCTTCAAATCTTTGAATTGTTCTGTTTCTTGTAAGTCCTTTGCTAATTGATTAGCGTTATCGTAAATATTAACCATTTAAATAAAAACTCCTTTTTTAACGACCTAAAAGTCCTTTAAGATTATTATACCATTCGTTGAACTTAGACCCAGTATCATTGATTCCTTTTTGTACTTGTTGACCTAAATTACCAAGCCAGTCTGAATTTGCACCTGTATCTTTTGCTATCTGTTGGGCACTCTTTTCCTTAAATTGTGTCTGAGAAGTATATGGAAGTAGCCGTTCTAATTCAGATTTATACAAGTGAGTAATTCCAGTTTCTGAAATACCCTCCATATAATGTTCCTGATCAGTCTTATCAAAACCTACCCAAGTTGATAAAACAACATCCGGAGTATAGCCAACGATCCATTGATCTTTTGTACCAAATCCATAACTATCTGGTACCTCAGTTGAACCAGTCTTACCTGCTACTCTAAAACCTGATGGTTGAGCTGATCTCCCAGTTCCTGAAGTAAATACGCCTAAAAGCATTGATGTCATTTCTTTAGCAGTATTAGTTGAAATAATTCGGTGATTGCCAGGATTCTTGTTTTGAGCAATAACATTTCCGCTAGCATCAGTGATTTTAGTAATACAGTAGGATTGATTTGGTAAATTACCTTCGTTAGCAAAAGCACTATAAGCTCGCGCCATCTGCAATGGTGAAACACCAGTTGAAAGTCCACCTAAAGCTAATGCCAAGTTTTGATCACTCTTATTAACATGAATGCCAAAGTTTTCTACTGATTGAACACCCTTGCTGACGCCAATCTTATCTAAAAGCCATACTGCTGGTACATTCTTACTCTGAGCTAGTGCTTCATACATTGGAATTTTATTTGAATATTGATTGTCAACATTCTTTGGCTCATAGCCGTTTTTCCCAAATTTTTGTAGTTTATTAGAAAGTTCAGAATCATAGTGATAGCCGCTCTGCAAAGCTGGCGAATAGACAGCTAGAGGCTTCATGGTCGAACCGGGCTGACGTTTCATTTGGGTAGCACGGTTATAGCCGCGAAAGACGTGTTGTCCTCTACCACCAACCATTGCTCGAACAGCTCCAGTCTTGGGATCCATTGCAACGCTAGCGCCTTGCACTTTAGTACCATCACTTGCATTTGGCGGAAAATTCCAGCTTTCTTCAAAACTATCTTGCAAGGCAGTTTGATAGCCGGTATCTAAAGTTGTGTAGATTTTTAGCCCTTTATTCATCACATCTTCTTCTTTTAAGCCGTAACGATCAATTGCTTCATCAACAACAGCATCAAAAAAGTAAGGATAGCGGTATCCATCTTCTTGAGAAAATGTATCATCAAGGGTAAGCGTAGTCTTCTCAGCATTATCAGCTTGCGTCTTAGAAATCTTTCCTGTATCAGCCATCAAACCTAAAACAACGTTTCGCCTTGAAATTGCATTATCCATATGATCAATTGGATTATAGTAGCTTGGACTCCGAAGCATACCTGCAATTGTAGCAGCTTCTCCTACTGTTACATCACTAGCATTTTTTCCAAAGTAGCGTCGTGCCGCATCTTGAACACCCCAAACACCATTACCAAAATAAGCATTGTTAAGGTACATTGTTAAGATGTCTTTTTTAGAATAGACACGATTAATTTCGATCGCAAAAAAGAGTTCTTCTAGTTTTCTAGAGAAAGTCTGCTTTTGCGTCAGTAATGCATTCTTGGCTAGTTGTTGGGTTAATGTAGATCCCCCACCAACAATACCTCGATGGATTAAACTACTGATGGCTGCTCTTGCCATCCCCTTTACACTAAAACCAGGATTTTTATAAAAAGTCCGGTCTTCTGTAGCGATGACAGCATCTTGAATATAAGGCGATATCTGGTTCAATTCTACAAAAGATCCCTTTTGTGAGTATAGAGATCCAGCCTTTTGATTTTTATCATCATAAATCGTGGTTGTAGTAGAAAGTGCTGCCTTCATATTAGAGATGTTCGAAGTTTTTACCTTAACGGTATAATATGTACAAACGAACAAACAACAGGACAGTAATATTAAAATTAACCAACGCCAAATTTGAAAACGATGGTTGAAGTTTTTAATCGCTAAATGAACGCGATGCCAAAACTCATGATTTTGGGAATGCATAAAATTAAAACTCCCTTTTCGTCAATAAACCTAATATGACGATTTTAGCATATCTTTATTTGAAAAATAGTATTTAAAAAGTTAAAAATTAGATAAGGTGAAAAATATGACTACATACCATTATTCCTTCACGTATCCCGTATACTTAATGCCAACAAGTGTTGGTGAGCTAATGCGTAAATTGCTTATACCAAGAAAATGGCGTCACTTTTTACGTAGTGAAAAGAAAATATTAATTAACGGAAAATATCTACCACTCAATTTTTTAGTAAAGCCTGGTGATAGAATTGAAATTCAACTTGATCATGTTGAAAGTGATCAGCAAGCTTATCCTGCTAGTGGAAAATTACCTAAAATTGTTTATGAAGATACGGATATCCTAGTAATTAACAAGCCAGCAGGACAAAAGACGCATCCCAATTTACATGAAGTAGATACAGCTTTAAATGACTGTGCTACTTATTTAGGCTACAGTCCTTATATTGTTCACAGATTAGATATGTTGACAAATGGACTTTTATTAGTAGCAAAAAATCCAGCTGTTGTTCCTATTTTAAATCGGCAATTAACTAATAAAACTTTACATCGAGAATACTTAGCCTGGGTTTCCAACTCTAAAAAAATTGAAAAAAAAGGTATCATCGATCTTCCAATCGGTCATGATCCTAGTGATCAAAGAAAAAGAATGGTACGACCAGATGGATTAAATGCTGTAACTCACTATGAAGTAATAAAAAAAGAGCAAAATAAAATTTTAGTAAAGCTTACTTTAGAAACTGGTCGAACTCATCAAATTAGAGTCCACTTAGCTGCTCTAAATGCACCAATCATTGGTGATCCTTTATATAATTCAGATTATCAAGAAGGAGAACAATTACAGCTAACAGCTTTCCAACTTACCTTTAGAAAACCGTTTAGCTTTGAAAATAAAACAATTAAATTAGAGGAAAAATAAAAGAGATATGTAAAAACATATCTCTTTTATTATGCCTCAAACAGGAGTCGAACCTGCACTCACTTACGTGAACAGCGACCTGAACGCTGCGCGTCTGCCAATTCCGCCATTGAGGCAATTCTAGAACATATCTATCATACCAAAAAAACAGCGAAATTGAAAAGCTAAATCTTCCTTATCAAACTACAAATTATTTATCTCATTTAATTGCATATTCTAATTTGTAAAAGTCGATTACCAATTCTATGATGACGATATTCTTTCTTAACAAAAACCGGGCTAGGTAATTTTCCTATATTTCAGCAAATCCCAATAGCTTTTTTGTAAAGGAATAAGCCAGGATATTATCCTCTAATCAGAACTTCCTTACCAAATCAAGATTATTCAATCGAAAATTTTTAAATAATCATTAGTCTTTCTAAAATTTCTCAATTTCTATCGGCGTTCATAAACTACATCTACAATACCATTATAATTTCTAGTATTAATGAGCTTAAGTTTTTATTCTTATGAACGTACTCCGAAAAGCCGCAATCCCTTACCTAATAAAGTTGGAATAATTGAAATATAGAACTTATCCACTCGCTCATCCTCAACTAATTGCTGAATCAGATTTGCTCCACCGCAAATCCATATATCTTTATCTTCTTGGTGCTTCAGCTGGTTAATCAACTTAACTGAATTTTCATTTGTAAATTTAATTTCATCAGTAGATTTTTCTTGGCGGTGAGTAAAAATATAAGTCGTCATTCCAGAATATATCCACTTCTTCAGCGAAAGTTCAGTAGTAACTTGATGATAGGTATTCCACCCATTAATATGATATCGATATCTCTAATAAATTCAGAATATGTATCAAGATTTTCTATATCACTACTTTGACCTGCAATCCAGTTACCTCCAACCCTAGTATCTGTAATATAACCATCAAGACTCGTCGCAATAAATAAACTTACTTTTCTCATTTTTCTTTCTTAATGCCCTGGTATTAATTTTATCCCAATTATACTAATAACTAATAAAACGATAAATAACCATATTATTAGTGAAAACTGATCGTGAAATGGAATTAATCTGATAATAATTGAACCTAAAACAAAAAATGCCAAGTAACGATTACTCTCTTCAAAGACCTACTGAAAGTAATTATTACTTGGCTTCCCCGGCGGGAAATTTATTAGTTTTTAATGACTTAGAGTTTAGTAAATAAAAATATTCTTGTAAAGTTCGTGTGATGATTTCTTTTCTTCAACAATTTATGAATCGAAATAAATTCTTTTACAAAATTATATTCATTATCTCTATTTAGTTTTCTTTTTTAAAATGTTTAATCCAAGTGCTGTAAACAAGCTACTAATGCCTACTAAGACTACTGCAAAGTTAGGATTCTTACTTCCTGCTTGTGGTAAGCTTGCATTATTTGTAGAAGTTGCAGATACATGACGCTTATTCATTTTTGCATCAAATTTAAATAATTTAGTAAACTCCTTCTTTTTATAGCTATTTGTCTCAGTAGATTTATTATTTGAGTTTATTTCTGGCTTATTCTCTAGCGCATCTAGTTTGGTAGTTGATTTATTATCTTCAATTGGTAATTTTTTAGTTATTGATTCACTCTTCTTAAGTGAGTCTAAGTCGTAAGATGGTAAATCTAAGTTGGTGCCTTCACCTACTACTTTGCCCTTCTTAAGTGAATCTAAATCGTAAGATGGTAAATCTAATTCGGTTCCGTCACCTACTACTTCGCCCTTCTTAAGTGAGTCCAAGTCGTAAGATGGGACGTCTAGCCTGGTACTGTCACTTAATGATTCACCTTTTTTTAATGAGTCTAAATCATATGTTGGTAAATCTAACTTGGTGCCTTCACCTACTACTTCGCCCTTCTTAAGTGAATCTAAATCATAAGATGGCAAGTCTAACTTGGTACTGTCACTTAATGATTCACCCTTTTTTAATGAATCTAAATCATATGTTGGTAAATCTAACTTGGTGCCTTCACCTACTACTTCGCTCTTCTTAAGTGAATCTAAATCGTAAGATGGGATGTCTAGCCTGGTACTGTCACTTAATGATTCACCCTTTTTTAATGAATCTAAATCATATGTTGGTAAATCTAACTCTGTGCCTTCGCCTACTGATTCTTTCTTCTTAAGTGAATCTAAATCGTAAGACGGTAAATCTAATTCGGTTCCGTCACCTACTACTTCACCCTTCTCAAGTGAATCTAAATCATATGTTGGTAAAGCTAACTCTGTGCCTTCGCCTACTGATTCTTTCTTCTTAAGTGAATCTAAATCGTAAGACGGTAAATCTAATTCGGTTCCGTCACCTACTACTTCACCCTTCTCAAGTGAATCTAAATCATATGTTGGTAAAGCTAACTCTGTGCCTTCGCCTACTGATTCTTTCTTCTTAAGTGAATCTAAATCGTAAGACGGTAAATCTAATTCGGTTCCGTCACCTACTACTTCGCCCTTCTTAAGTGAGTCCAAGTCGTAAGATGGGACGTCTAACTTGGTACCTTCACCTACTGCTTCACCCTTCTTAAGTGAATCTAAATCGTAAGATGGCAAGTCTAACTTGGCACTGTCACTTAATGATTCACCCTTCTTAAGTAAGTCTAAGTCGTAAGATGGTAAATCTAATTCGGTACCGTCATCTACTACTTCGCCCTTCTTCAATGAATCTAAATCGTAAGATGACAAGTCTAACTTGGTTCCGTCACCTACTGCTTCACCTTTTTTAAGTGAGTCTAAATCATAGGTAGGCAATTCATAGTTTGTACCGTCACCCAAGATGTCACCGCGCTTATTTTGTTCAGGATTAGCAAAAATTGAACTTCTGAAATCATCAGTCTGCTTCAATTCAGCTGCTAATATAGCGGCTTTTAAGTCATTAATCAAGCTTGCACCTTTTCCTTGAGATCTAAGTGCTAATTCTTGATCAACAGTAGACTGCATTAGATTTTGTAAATCATCCCAATTATTTAATTGGACATTCTTTTTATTGAGAGTAATGGTAATTGGCTTAAAATCTTGTCGTTTGTCAATCCGTTCCTTAAACATTGCTTTTTTAAAGGTCGCGTAATCGTTATTATATTCGCCCCTAAAAATCTTTTCTAAAGCATACGTATCACTCAATGATTTCTTATCATTTTTTGCATCTTTAGCATATTTATTAGTGACATAGGAAATAAAGCCATCATTCCAACCTTTGGCAGCAAGCAATTCAAAAGCATTTTTCCGGAAAGTAATCCCACCTGAAGCAGATGTAGCGCTCTGTACTCCAGCATAATCGGGTGCATACATAGAAATCTGTTGATAAACATTATTTCCATAAGTGCCAGCTTTATATCCACGACTAGCGATGATATTGTTATCAATAAAATCATCAATTGAGGTTAATTTTTCAGCAACCTCACTACTAATTGGTCCTGTGATAACATCAGATTTTTTAGCAGAGTCGTAACTAATTTGAGAATACATTAATTGCTTCTCTTTTGCAGATTTATCTACCATAGCTTGAGCTTCAGCATAATCAAGTAGATAAGTTACGTCAAATAATCCGTGCATGTATTCATGTAGATCTTCTCTTGATTGAAAACGTTGCGGACTTTTATTTGTAGTTCGATTTGCTGCATAAAAAGTTAATACAGTATTCAATCCATACGAACCAGGAGTTGAATTCCAAGGCGACTGCAGTAGACCTTCAGCATATAATTCTACTCCTGTGCCAGGGCGGTGCTGGAATCCATCTAAATAAATACTATTATCAAAAATATGAGTCATTTCATGTGAAAAAATAGCGGCACCGCCATAATCTGAAATTACTTTTGCAACATAATAACGAACTTCATTGCCTCCAGCATCTGCTGTAATACCAGGAGGCGGATAAGTTTTACCTAACGGACCAAAGAATTTTGCCATTGCCGGTATATCAGTATCCTTCTTAGTTAACCATCTACGGCCACCCTTTTTACTGGAATCAATTGCATCATAACTATCCCAAACTAGAGTATTAGCATTGGCTAAACGTGTCTTTCCTTTATTATTAGCTATACGATACCAGAAATCAAAATACTCTCTCCAACCAGTTGAAAGGCGCGTAATTTCCTTATGTACCGCTTGAACTTTTTCTTGATAAACTTCTGGATCCTTATGATATTTAACATCAATATATGGATCATAAGAGCCAAAAATTACTGTTCCAAGTGCTGAAACGACATACATATCATCACTTTTAATATTTAAAAGTGGCAAGATATATTCTTGAAGACTCTTATTAGCTGATAAACGATGATAGATATGAAGATTTAAATCTGGTAATTCTTTTGAGAAAATTTCATCAATATAAACACCCGTATTCGATCTAAACCAATCTTCATCAGAAAGCTCTGGAGTCCATTTTTTACGCAAATCTCCTAAGAAAGTAACTAGATCTGACTTAGTATTTAACATTGGTGCTAGCTTTTCATTGAAAGTAGTTACCGTATTTCCCGGATTTAATTGATTAGGTGATAAATTTCCAATATTAGATAACCAATCAATTGAATCTAAATTTGATCCGAATGATTTTGGATTGAACATCATTGCAGGTAAAATAGTCTTATCTCCGTATGAAACATTATACCAACGATTAAGATAAGACATCCCTATCATAATTTCGCCTGCATTACTGCTTACTCGTTGCCTCGCAGTATCTATATTATCTGCATGTTCAAGAAGCTGCGGTACCAAAGTTGGCAATTGATTATATATATCATAAAAGCTATCAATCAAGCTGCTACTTGATAAAACAATATTATTCCAATTCCTAAGGTTTTGTTTTGGATCACCATCAAATGCGTCATGCTTAACTTGTTTTAAGCTATCTGTAACTGATTTAATAAGATTAGGATCATACTTTTCCTCTGTTTGTTTGGATTGTTGATCACTAGTAGTATCATCAGAAATATTATTTTCTTGATTATTAGTATCTTCTTTTAAAATAGTATTTTGATTCTCTACAGTACTTTGATCATTTTTTAAATCTAGATTGTTGTTATCAGGAAGATCTACATCTGAGTTTGTTTTAGTCTCTACATTTGTCAGACTTGTTTTGTCACCCTGAGTATTATCTTGCGGAGTTACAGTTTCTATTTTTGCGGAGTTACTATTTGTATTTTCTGCAACAGTAATTTCATTTTTATTGTCTGAGGTCTGATTTTCAGTCGTTTGAACTTGTGGTTCACTATCAGCATGAACAGTCGTTGTTGTAGTAGCCATAAACGCTAATCCTACAGCAACAGAAGTCAATCCAACACTAAGCTTACGCAAAGCATATCGATATTGAGAATTTTTTTGCATATTAGGCCTCCAATTTCTTTAATTTAAGTTATTTCTCAATTATAACTTAAGTTATACTGATTTTAAATAAGTTAACTTCACTTAACTGAAAAGTAATAATGCCATAGAAAAATTTTAAAAAAATGAGGTATGAACTCGAATATCTTCATACCTCATTTTTTATATACTATTGCTTATTAATTCTTTTGCATACCTAAGAACTGGTAATTCTCGATTAGCAATCAATTGTCCTAGTTTAGTGTCAGTTTGTTTTTCGTATGCATCAACTGCTTCTTCATAAGTTAATTTTAAAGTCGACAAATGAAAATCGTCAATTTCTTCTTGGGTTAAATGTTTTTCACCAAAAAAATCTACTCTGCATAAAAAGTAATTATTAATATTATGCCGATGAATTAAGTTATAGTAATCACTTACTGTACCAATCTTACAAAGAATATTCACATGGGCACCTAATTCTTCTTTTAGCTCTCTTTTAAGCGCTGTTGTTAGATCCTCACCTGATTCAACCCCACCGCCAGATGTTTCAATAAAAGTGCCTGTACCGAAAATATCGTCTCTATGAACTTTTACAAAATAATAGTTCTGCTGCTCATCCACTATAATAGCTCGAACAATTTGCCGATCATGGTCAACATTAGTCTTAGGCCACTGCGTATCTTGCAGTTCAAGATTTAACTCTTGCACGGTTTATTACCTCCTTTTTGATTCAGGTCATTTAGCTAGTCATAATTTAAGCCATCGTGATTATAAATATGTATTATTTAGTACAGAAACAACATGACCCTCTCATGTTATACGCGCCTAATATTTTTTATATTATAAAAAATCTGATCTTATTTGCACTCCTACCCAAAAACTTCAGCTGCAGCAATTACTTTTAATAGCGACTCATCTACCTTATCTCTTCCGTATGCATCAAGAAAGCGATCACGATATTTATTAGTTTTCAAATTAAACCAAAGAGTCCAAACACCCCAAAATAAATCAATATGTCTATCGCCAACTCCGCTGCAATCAAAGTCAATCAATCCTGAAAACTTCCAGTTATCAAGAATAATATTTGGTAAACAATAATCCCCATGAAGTAAAACTTTGTCCTGCAAGGCATCTTTTCCTGCTTCCAAAACCTGATGAGCTTCTTCTGCTGATCGATAGCCAAAGCTATCAGGAAAAGCCGACTTATCATAATTTCCAGTTTGGTAATTCTTTTCGGCAGTTGCTAAATATTCCCTGGTTCTCTCCATAACTGGACAATCAGTGTAATCTGTTTCATGCAGTCTTCTTAATTCGCAAGCAATGGTATCACATAAGCGTTCCGGATTTGCGAGATATTCTGAATAAACACAATCTTCGCCTTTTACAGACTTTGTTAAAAGCCAATCATGATCATTTGCAGTATAATCTAACACTTCTGCGCTAAGTCCCTTTGAATAAAAATACTGCGTCATCTTGGCCTCTTTTGCTAGCTTTCCAGTTTTAGCTCTTTTTAAATAATAGCCTTCGTCCTTATCTATAAAATATACTCTTGCTTCAGGTGAAGAGGAGCTGTCATAAATTGGTGATCCAGAAATAAAATTTTTAATCTCTTTTGGTAATTCTTCTGGAATCTGAGTAATTAAAGTTTTTTTCATAGATTGATCCTGTTAATAAATACTAATTACAGCTCTCCGTAATAATGATGCAAAAGATAATCAGATGTTCTCTTTAAAGTTAGATAGTCAATATTATTAGAGAAAAGCATTATCATTTCCTTAGTTTTATAGTCCGCTACAAAGCAGGAATTATATCCTGGGATACTACCTTCTGCGCGAATTATATTTCCCTTAAAATATACTCCACCAAAGTAGTCTACCTCTTGACCTTTAGTTTGCTGAGAAAATTGGTTAATCATCTTAGGGTCTTTTAAAACTTCGTTATAAACGAATTTCCAATAATCATTCGGAGATATAAATAAATTTCCTGCTCCAAAGTCAGAAGATGTAGTCACTGTTACTGTATGCCAGCTAACATTTTCGTTTAACGGTTGCGGAATTTCTTTTTTATTAACTTCAGAAAAATCTTTTATCTGATTAAGATGAAGAGGCTTTGCAAATTGCTTTTGAATGTAATTATTATAAGTCAAATTACTTTCTCGACTAATAATTGCTGCCAATAATTCATAGTCTACATCCTGATAATCCCAAGTATGAAGATGGTCGTATTGCATATGGTCAAGCATATACGCAATTTGTTCTTGTTGCGTTTTGAGAGGTTCGTTTGGACGAGCATTATTAATCAATCCACTTGTATGATTCATTAATTCACGAATCGTTATATCACTGCTTCCTGGAACCTGAGGAAAATATTTAGATAAAGGCGTATTCCAATTGAGTTGCTTTTTTTGTTGAAGTTCATAAATTCCAGTCCCTGTCATAATTTTTTGTAAAGAAGCAGTTGGAAACAATTGATTAGCCTTCACTATCTTTTCTTTATTAGTAGTTTCATTATTTTCCACTACAACTGGTTTTCCATCTTTGCCACTGACTAACATTACGCCATTAATATGATGAGATTTCATGTAGCTTTTAAGCTCTTTCGGTGTATTTCTGTTTCCCGGACTCATCTTATCACCCGGTATTACAAATAAAAGCAATGAAAAAGCACAAAGCGCCATGACAATATATAGAACAAAATTTTTTAGATGATGCATAATATTTTCCTTTTCGTGTTATGCCAGTTTTTAATAGAGCTTTTCCTTTTATTATCTTTCTTTAATTGTAATTCTTGGATATCAAGGTCCTCAACCCTTTTGAGACAAAAAAATGCTGCATGTTTTTTACAAAGCATACAGCATTTTTTATTTTAATAATCGTTATTTCTTCTCCAGTACTGCTACAGCTTCAACATGCAGTGACTGGTTTCTGACAATTGCACATTGGGGGCTAAACGGTCATGTGGCGCGGTTGACTATGTCTGTGTAATGGTAGCTCTTATATCTACACAACCGTTATGACCCATGGCATTTAAGTATTTTCAACGTTACTCAGAGTTAAGAATTTTAATCAGTCTGTGGAAACCTATTGGTGCCATATTTTATTTCGTGGTGACGGATGAAGGATTGGAAAATAGTCTGGCAGGTATTGCTGATAATCCCTGACACTATCAGTCAACCGATCTTTATATCCTAGATGAAGGTAGCTTCTCGTCGCATAAGCGCCCACTAAAATGGTTAACTGAATATCAAGCATTAATTTCAATAGCTGTGGATGCCAACTTTGAGCAAATCCTTTACGCGGTGGGAGATCACCAGACTTGCCTTTCCCAGGATAATAAAAATCCATTGGTAAAATTGCAATCATTCCAGAATTATAGAAAACGTCTCTCGAAACCCCTAACCAGGTCCGAAGACGATCACCACTAGGATCATCCCAGAATTTCATTTTTTCTTGGGCAATTCGTCATGGTGCTTGAGCAATGATATTTATTCTGGCAGATGAAGAAGCATAGTAAAGTGGCTTGATCCTTGCTTTGTAAAAGATTCATTATCAGGATCTGCTTGAATTTCTTGAAAAATTTTTTGAAATTCACTTTGCATATAATATGATCCGCCTTTCTCTTATTTTCTAAACTGATATAACGTGTATATTATCAACTAAGCAATAATTGCCTAATTAAATTAATTTTCGAATAATTCAATTCGACGTAATTGACGTTTCAGTTGACGTTGCTTTTCTAATAAAGAAAATTTACGAGACAGGGTCTCAGGTGTTGTTCCAAGGTATAAGGCTAAATCCTTCATTTTTAAGGGTAAGGTAAAATTATTTTTACCAATTTCATCTGCATATGTTTGTAAATACTTTAATAACCGGTCTTCAACCTTCGGCAAAGCCAACAAGTGAATTTGTTTTTGCATTTCCGAAACTTTAACAATATTTAGTTCCAATAATCGAATACTTAATTCTGGCTGTTTATGCATCAGCTTCAGTAGATCCTGCCGTTTTAATAGACAAATTTTACTGTGTTCCGTAGCCTCGACGTAATTATTGATATTTTTTTGACCAAAAAGCCAATCCTCACCAATATAATCACCTGTATGCAAGATTTGCAAAACATTCTCATACCCGTCTTCATCTAAGGTGTACTGCTTAGCGTTACCATCAGCGACAATTACTAAATTATCATTTATCGTTGGATTAATTATCACTTTACCCTTTTGATAGTTTTTATGCTGAACTAATTTTTCGATTTGCATCTTATCATCCCGAGGTAAAGCATTAAATAGTGGTACTAAGTTAACACATAAATCAGCCATTAAATTCATCATCCTTTAATTAAAAGTCATCATCGTCGTCTTCGACATACAATCCTTCTTTTAGTTCATGACCTAAGAAGTCTTGAGTTACTCGAATTTGCTCCTTAATCCAAGCCATTAAATTAGTTAAATTAGCAGATAATTCTAGCCAACTTTCATTGTTAGCTAAAGCAATTGCCTTAGTAATGAAGAGCGTTTGCGTATCAAAATCTTTTACCAAGGCAAACAATTGCTTATCACCTGCTAAATATTTACTACTGCCATCTTCTTCTAGCATAGTATATTCCTTAAATTGAGCTGTAATTGTTGGAATACTTTCACCATTATTAACCAATAAGTGATTCAATTGGTCAAATTCCTGACGTTCATAAGCAATCCAACCAGCAGCTTTTTCGCCTAAAAAAAGACTAGCAGATCCTTTAGCAAATAAGTTAGCTTGGTTAATCTTTAAAGAATGGATTAACAAGTTAGAAATAATGTGACCAGTCATAGCAGCTGCAGTTGGCTGATGGTGATCAAGGTCGCTTTGCTTCAATTCCGCCTGGTATTTTTCTTCTGCATTCATCAGTTAAGCTCCTTTTCCTTAATTCCTTGTACTTCATAACCCATTTTTTCAATAGCTGTCTTGACGTCAACAGTTTTAGTCTTATCAGGATCCAGCGTAAATTTTAGCTTTCCTGCATTGAATAAAACTTTTATTTGGTCGGTTCCATCCAAACTACCAACCGCCCTTTCAATTTTGCTTAAGCATGAAGGACAGGTCATGCCAGATATTTTCATCATTACTTTTTTCATGATTAAATTCCCTCTCCCTTATTAATTTACATATCTAATGCTACTTTGTTTTGTTGATCATAAACTTGATGATCATCAATTTTTTGTTGAAATTTGATTAATCTCATCCCGTTCAAGATAACAATTAAGATACTAAATTCATGAATAAACATCCCACTTGCCATTTCAACATAACCCGCAAACAAACCGATGAACAACAATAAGACTGTCAGTAAAGCCATCCCGATATTTTCATTCATGTTCAAAATTGTCTTCTTGGATAAGCCAAGGGCATAAACAATCTTCCGCAAGTCATTTTTAACTAAAACTATGTCTGAAACTTCAATGGCAACATCCGTTCCACTACCAACGGCAATTGCAACATTAGCATTAGCTAAGGCCGGACTATCATTGATCCCATCACCAATAAAAGCAATATGGTGTCCCTTAGCTCTTTCTTTTTTAACAAAAGCAGCCTTGTCTTGTGGCAACATTTGACCATGAACTTCATCGATCGACAACTTCGCCGCAATTCGTTCAGCAGTTTCTTGATTGTCTCCAGAAAGCATAACTAACTTTTTAACTCCTAATTCTTTTAAGCGAGTTAAAGCATCATTAGCTTCTGGGCGCAATTGATCTTTAATGCCAAAAACAGCTAATTGACTTTGGTCTTCATTAGCAAAAGCGACAATTGAATTACCTAATTGACTCAAATGATTAATTGTCTTATCCAATTTTGCATTGGTACGGGTATTTTCAACGATTAAGTCTTGGTTACCTAAATAATATTTTTGATTATTTAAAATGGCGATGATTCCCTTACCCTTAACAGTTTCCACTTTAATTGAAGCTGGCTTTTGTTTATTTAATTTGGCAATTGCCTGAGCTAAGGGGTGGTTACTTTGACGCTCAATTTGAGCAGCTAATTTAATAATTTCATCTTTGGACCCATTTAATACCTCAATTGCACTAACTTCTGGATGTCCAACAGTCAAAGTGCCGGTTTTATCAAAAGCAATTTCATCAATCCGGTGAGTTTGATCCATTACTTGCGATCCTTTAAACATAATGCCGCTTTTAGCACCATTACCGATACCAGCAACTGTAGATACTGGTACACCAATAACTAGAGCACCTGGGCAGCCCAGCACCATGACCGTAATAGCTAACTTAAGATCTTTAGTAATTAGGCCCACAGCAATCGCAATTACAAGTACGGCAGGAGTGTAATATTTGGAAAACCGGTTAATTAACTTTTCTGTATGTGACTTTGTATCTTGTGCTTCTTCAACCATTTCAATAATTTTACCGAAAGTTGTATCTTCACCGACTGCGGTAGTTTCGACAGTCAATGTACCGTTTTCAAGGATAGTTCCTGCATATACTTCATTACCGGCTTTTTTATTAACTAATTTAGATTCACCGTTAACACTGGCTTCATTAAGATAACCAGAACCTGAAATGACCTTGCCATCGACTGGAACCTGATCACCAGTTTTAACTAAAATCTTCTCACCAGGATCAATGAAATCGACGTCTTCTTTCTCAGTTGAGCCATCATCTTGAACAACTAACGCAGTCTGTGGTGCCATTTTGGTTAAATCAGCAACGGCTGACCGCGTTTTCTTTAGGGTTAATTCTTCCAGTACATCTCCTAACATGAATAGCCAAGTAACAATGGCTGCTTCATTAAATTTACCAATAATGAAGGCACCGATTACGGCCAGCGATACTAAAACATCAATAAAAATTAATTTAACCCTTAAAGATGAAATAGCCGTCAAAGCAATTGGAAGTACTCCGACAATCCCCACGATAAGCATTAAAGCCTGGTATGGTAAATTTATGTGCAACAGCCATTTAGATCCTTCAGCAAGCAACAGCAGAATAGTATTAACAAGCAAAAGCTGCTTGTTGTACCTCATAAAAAATTGTTGTAACTTAATCATTTTTCACCTCTCCCTTTCTTGACACTACACATTATAGGTAAAAAACAATTTAGGTGACTTGACTGTTATCAAGATACTAGTGTCTTTTTATATTTATCTTTTAAGCAAAAAATCACAGTTTTATCGTGTAAATTTCGTTTAATAAAAGAGAGAATATACAAAAAAGACTAGAAACCATGCAAAAAGCATAGACTCTGGCTTTCAAATTTCAGTTCTATAAAAATTAATGTGCTAATTTAATCTCTCCAGCAGCAATTGACAAAGTTGTATGTGCATCATAACTCATAACATTACCGGCAACGCTAGATGGCAATTTAAGATCCGCTGGTACGCCGTGAACATAAACTACTCGTTTGTCTAATTGTAGATCGTCACTACCAACTGCTTGCTTAAATTTTGCTTGTAAATCTTTTAATGGGACATCCTTATCATATTCATAATGACCGTATTTATCTGCAACCGGGTAGCCATCATGGGGAATGTTCATTTCTTGTGGTGCATCATCAAAAGGAACCATCGTTGTCCCAGATACTGCCCCTGTTTCAGGTAAATCAATAAAGCCATCATGAGCATTAGCGTCGGAACATGAGCTTGTTTTCCATCTGGAAATCCATGGAAATGTTCCCAACGTTCAATATTGGCAGGCGTATCAAACATTTCCACATGAATATGAAGGCTATTACCATTTTCACTGAATGTTGCTATTCCATGCGCCTGTGTTTCAATTTTATCCCCATTTATTGGTTTAATTTTTGCAATATAGTCGACCATATTTCTCATCCTTCCATTTGATTATTGCGATATAAATTTGGCATAAAAGCATTTTACAAAAATTGATTAAAATCAATAAATTAAATCTTTGATTATAAATATCTTTAATAATTAACATCCATTATCTTATCGTCATGTCAACCATTACTGCTTCTCTCATCAACTTAACCAACTCAACTCCCCAAAACGGACACTTATCTACACAACCTAAAAATCCAGCACGTTGTCCACTCGACCCTCTAGCTCAACAAGCAAAAAGTGTACTAATTCCAATCACCAAAAGAGGAATTAGTACACTTCCGATCACCTAAAAATGCCGTTACACTGGCATTTATAACCTATTTTTCTGTACGTTCCAGCACTGCTACAGCTTCAACATGAGGAGTTTGCGGGAACATATCAACTGGATCAATCTCGTCAAAGTCATATCCTTGTTCCTTGAACAGTTGTAAGTCACGCACCATGGTTGCTGGATTACATGAAATATAAACAATCTTCTTCGGATTTGTTTCTACAGCAGCGTCAATAAATTCAGGAGTAAGTCCCTTTCTAGGTGGGTCAACGAAGATGACATCAGTCTTTAACCCTTCTTTAGCCCAGCGCGGCATTACTTCTTCTGCTTTACCTACAACATATTCTGCATTAGTGATGCCATTTAATTTAGCATTGGCATTAGCATCTTCAACAGCGGGCTCAATGACTTCCATCCCCCGCACTGCCTTAACATGCTTAGCCACACTAAGCCCAATGGTACCAATACCAGAATAAGCATCGATTACGACATCGTCTGGCTTAAGATCAGCTTTTTGAATAGCTAAATCATACAAACGTGGAGTTTGCAGAGAATTAATTTGGAAGAAACTTTGTGGAGAAATTTTGAAACTAACATCCCCAATTTTATCGGTAATTTGTGGTTCTCCCCAAAGCAAGTAATCCTTTTTACCTAAGATCACATTTGTCTTTTTAGGATTATGATTTAAAACTACGCTAGTAACGCCTTTGATCTCACTAATTTCTTTAGTAACTTCTTTTAATTGTGGAAAATCTTTATGTAAGCATACTAAAATAACCATAATTTCGCCTGTTGCTTTAGAGCGGCGAACTTCAAGGTAGCGCACTTCTCCCTTATTACGATTTTCATCATAAGCCGGAACATGATTCTTTCTCAAAATGTCACGTACTTTAATTAAAACTCGATCAATTTCTGGATCCGTAGTAAAGAAGTTAGTTAACGGCACCAAGTCATGGGAATGTTTTCTAAAAAAGCCAATATCAAGCTTGCCGTTAACTTCACGCACTGGCACTTGTGCCTTATTCCGATAACCAGTTTCTTCTGGACTAGGCATTGTTTGGCCTACTTTAACATTATCTAAGTCTGCTTTATGTAGTAAATTAACAACTTGATTACGTTTAAATTCAAGCTGTTTATCATACTTAATATGAGCAAGGGATGCAAGCCCTGTTTGAACCCATTGGCGAAGCTTCACGTTAATCCGATCTGGACTCTCTTTTTTAATTTTTTCAATTTTAGCAAAAGCAAAATTTTTCTTTACTTTTAAAATTTTGGCAGAAACAATTTCACCCGGAAGAGCGTTATTTACAAAAAATGTCATCCCATCTAAATGAGCAACACCCATTGCTTCATAAGATAAATCTGTAATTTCTAAGTCAACTATTTGATTTTTTTGCATAATTCAATCCTCAATATTTAGATACTTGTCACTATTTTACTAAAAAATATTATTGCTTTTTAAAAGAATAAGCACTAAAAATACTTAAGATAATTCCTAAAATTAAGCCGCAAATGATTAAGCTCCATGATCCCCAAACGAAGTCGCCTTTTATCCAAAGATTATTTAAAAGCATTCCCCAGTCAAACGGCCACCACATGCTCCAAGTTGTACGACTTAAAAACATGGCTAAAATTGATCCTAAAAAACCAACTCCTAGTGCAAAATATAGATTAGTAATTCTCACAAGCCAAGAATAAAATGGTACCAGCCATAAAGATGCTAATAAAACTCCAATTACTGAACAAATCATGAAGCCTATTTCTTCTGTACTTGAAAAAATAAAACGAACGCAGATCATTAAAACTATAAAAATCACGCTCATGATACATGCTTGAATAATTCGATGAAGAATTCTACCAATTTCATAGCTTAATAAGTCTTGTGGGGACGTCAATATTTCTCTAAATTTTGTCGCTTGTTTTTGATAATAAGTACTAATACCGACAAGTAGTCCGATTGACATATTCAACCAGAAATAACCCCATTGTCCCATCATTAATTGAACTAGATATTGGTTATCCCAGAAAACAGCAGCCATCATCAAAACGGCAATTAATGGTAGTAGCCATACTAGTAAGCGAACTACACTATGTTTCGTTTTTAAAAATTCAACTTTTAAAATATTAGTCATGCTTTATGCCTGCCTTTTCTAAAGTTGAGATGAATAATTCTTCTAAATCTGTTTCTGGTTCATAGTCTTCTTCTAGGAGTAATTTTCCATCACCTAAAATAGCAATTCGATCTGCAACCTTTTGAATCTCAGAAAGCATATGACTAGCTATAATTATTGTTTTTCCTTGCTTTTTCTCTAACATCAAAAGTTCACGCAATTCATGAATACCAAAAGTATCAAGTCCATTTGTTGGTTCATCCAAAATAACTAAATCAGGATTTCCCATAAAAGCCAAGGCAATTCCCAAGCGTTGTCTCATCCCTGTAGAAAAACCTTTGACCTTTTCTTGATTATGGTCTCCAAAGCCCAAAGTGTTTAAAATTTGCTCCTGATTTTTATTTTCAACACGGTGAAGTTTTAGTTTTAATTTGATATTTTCCTCAACAGTTAAATTATCAAACAGTCCCGGTTCTTCAATTAAGGAACCAATTACTTTTAAATCTTCTCTCTTCCAATTTTTATCTTTGAAAGTAACTACTCCTTCAGTTGGCTTTTCAATTCCACTAATTATTTTTAATAGTGTCGACTTTCCAGCTCCATTTGGTCCCATAATACAGTAGATTTTGCCAGTAGGAACATGGAGATTAATTTGATCTAGAACACGCTTATGTTTAAAATTTGTTCCTAATTCTTTGGTGGTTAAAATATCATTCATCTTAATCCCTCAATTTAAATTTTTAGTTTTTCTATACCTATCTATTTTACCGCTCAGACTACATAATTCGAAATCTTATTATTTTTATTAATAAATTCATTGACATCTTTTTTTAAGCTTGCTATCATAATTGCAATAATTATCGTCACAGTAGTGCTTATGTTAGGCGTCAGAGAGCTGGTGGTGAAGTGCGAACCAGTCAGGCATGAGTTACGAATTACAACGATTATTCTTTATTCGGCCACAATCAGTGCCGTTACCACCTGATTAGAGTGCTGCAATCTGCAGTAAATAGGTGGTACCACGGTAATGCGTCCTGTTGATTAATTTCAACAGGACTTTTTTATTGGAGGATTTTTATGAAAAAGAAAGTTTCTTTTCCAGAAGCGATTATTATCTTACTCTTGTTTCTACTTATTTTAGGCATTTCAGTTATTAAGTTTGGACTGATGCCGGAAGTTCCCGTTCTATTTACAGTATGTTTATTATTATTTTGGCTTAGAATTCGCGGAAATGACTGGTCTTCAATTCAAGACGGAATCAAAGAAGGAATTGGCGTAGCTATTATTCCAATTTTTATTTTTATCTTAATTGGGGCTCTAATCGGACTATGGATTAAAGGAAGTATTATCCCATCAATCATGGTACTGGGCTTTCACCTAATTAGCGGTCAATTTTTTGTTCCATCTGTCTTTATTGTCTGTTCAATTGTTGGTCTTGCTATCGGAAGTGGCTTTACAACCATTTCAACTGTGGGTATTGCTCTCTTTGGAATTGGGGCTAGTATGAATGCTAATCCAGCTCTTGTTGCTGGTGCAATCATTTCTGGAGCAGTTTTTGGGGATAAAATGTCTCCTTTATCTGATTCAACTAATCTTTCTTCTGCAGTTGCAGAAAGTGAATTATTTGCCCACATAAAGAACATGATGTGGTCCACCATTCCTGCCTTTGTTGTTTCTTTAATCCTTTTTTGGATTCTAGGAAACAGTGGTTCAATTGATGCTTCAAAAATTAATCATACCGTTTCTATCTTAGAGCATCACTTTACTATTACTTGGTGGGCAATTGTACCAATCTTATTGATGTTAATCTGTGCATGGCGAAAGATTCCTGCAATTCCTACCTTATTTTTAAACATCACTGTTACAGTCATTATGATTTTTATTCAAAATCCGCACCAATCTATTACTGACTTAACTAACTTAATTATGAATGGCTTTGTAGCAAAAACTAGTGATTCATCTGTTAATGCCCTTTTAACCAGAGGTGGTATCTCCAGCATGATGGATACAGTTGGTTTAATTATTGCCACCTTATCTCTTGGTGGACTCCTCATGAAATTCAATATTGTTCAAACTGCTATGGAACCGCTAGTCGAACATCTCAAAAAACCAGGTCGTTTAGTAATCACTACTATTCTTTCGGGCATTTGTATCAACTTATTTGTTGGTGAACAATACCTATCAGTAATTCTACCAGGGCGTGCCTTTAAACAAGCTTACGATCGAATTGGACTTCACCCGCTTGCTTTAAGCCGGGTTCTTGAAGACGGAGGAAGTGTAATTAACTACTTAATTCCGTGGGGAGTAGCAGGCTCTTTTGCTGCTTCTACTCTCGGGGTTCCAGTTTTAGCTTTTATTCCATTTACTTTCTTTAGTTTACTTTCTCCACTTTTCTCAATTCTTTCAGGAGTTACAGGAATTGGTTTAAAATGGCAAAAAAATCCTAAAAAATAATTCTTCTCATTAAATCCGTACTATATGCGCTTACATAACAAGATAGTACGGATTTTTTTATTGACGGATTTTTTATTACATTGTAAATTATTAGTAATTAAAAAAATATTAAAGAGAAGGAACTTGATGAAAACAAATCAGTCTCTAGTACTACAAACTGATTTTGGCTTAAAAGATGGGGCTGTTAGTGCCATGCCGGAGTAGCACATATGGTTGCATCACATGTTATTGTGTCCAACTTAACTCATGAGATTCCGCCTTATGACATTTGGGCTGCGTCTTATCGTCTATATCAAACTATTAAGTATTGGCCAAAAGGCACAACCTTTGTTTCAGTTGTTGATCCAAGAGTAGGATCTAACGAAAAAGTATTGCTGCTAAGACTAAAAGCGGCCACTTCATCATTACGCCAGATAATGGTTCCTTAGCTCATGTTGCAACTTATATGGGACTAGAAGAAGTACGAGAGATTGACGAACAAAATAATCGTCTTCCATATTCTTCAGAAAGTAACACTTTTCATGGTCGTGATATCTATGCTTATAATGGAGCATTGCTGGCTGAGGGAGAAAAATCTTTTGAAGATTTAGGCGAAACATTAGATTCAAGTTCAGTTGTTAAATTATCTCTTACTAAGGCTAGTCTAGAAAACGATCATCTACGCGGATCAATTGATGTTTTAGATATTCGCTTTGGTTCTTTATGGACTAATATTCCTTATGACCCAATTAAAAAGACGAATATTCAACGCGGTGATAAACTTACTGTTACTATTACTTATCAAGACCAAGTTTATTATCATGATACAATATCTTTTGTCCGATCTTTTGCCGATGCATCAATCAATGATCCTTTAATCTATATTAATTCACTAGTTAATGTCGGCATTGCCTTAAACCAAGCTTCATTTGCGGATACGTATAATATTGGTACAGGAAATGATTGGAAAATTGATTTAATAAAAGAATAATTTATTTACGGGGGAAAATTATGAATAATCAAAAAGGCTTATCAGTAAAAAGTGTTGTTGCAATTGGTATTGGAGCTGCCATTTATGTTATTTTAGCTCGTTTCACATCAATTCCAACTGGTATTCCAAACACTAACATTGAAATCGTGTATCCATTTTTAGCATTGCTTGCAACCATTTATGGACCAGTTGTTGGTTTTTCAGTGGGATTCATTGGTCATGCCCTAAGTGATTTCTTAATGTATGGACAAACTTGGTGGAGCTGGGTCCTTGCAACTGCTGTTCTAGGTTTAATCATTGGACTTTACGGCATGCGTCTTGATCTAGAGAACGGTGTTTTCACTACTAAACAAATGATTGGTTTTAATATTGTCCAAATTATTGCTAATGTTGTTTCTTGGTTAATCATCGCTCCAGTTGGAGATATTTTGATTTACAGTGAACCTCAAAACAAAGTTTTCTTGCAAGGAGCAACTGCAACCATCACTAACTCAATCTCTATCCTTATTTTAGGAACTATCTTGCTTAAAGCTTATGCAGCGACTAAAGTTAAAAAAGGTAGTTTACGTAGAGATTAATTATGAAAGGTTACTCAGTTAATGACAGAACCTATTATTGAATTTAAAGATTTTTCATTTAAATATAATAGCCAAGCGGAACCCACTCTTAAAAATATTAATTTGAAGATTAATAAAGGAGAAAAAATTCTTAAATTCTTTTGGCTGGACCTTCAGGCAGCGGCAAATCCACAATTGGTCGCTGCCTTAATGGTCTTATTCCAAATATCGATCAAGGTGAAGTTGAAGGAAAATGTTTAGTGAATGGAAAAGATATTACTAGCACAAGTCTTTTTGATTTTTCATTCACTACTTCAACTATCTTACAAGATGCTGATAGTCAATTCATTGGCTTAACAGTTGGTGAAGATATAGCTTTTGCTTTAGAAAATGACTGTCAACCTAAGGATAAAATGCATCAAACTGTAAACCAGTGGGCTGATGAATTAAAAATCAAAGAATTACTTACTCAATCTCCACAAAGTCTTTCTGGAGGCCAAAAGCAAATTGTTGCCTTAGCTGGAGTTTTAGTTGACGAATCACCTATTTTACTATTCGATGAACCACTTGCTAATCTAGATCCCGCTTCTGGGCTTAAAACGATGGAAATTATCGATAAAATCCAAAAGGAACTTAACGCAACAGTTATAATTATTGAACATCGCGTAGAAGAAGTTCTCAGTCAACCAATTGACAGAATAGTATTAGTAAATGATGGTACGATTGTTGCTGATCAGCCTACTAATCAGTTGCTCCACTCAAATACCTTAGAAAAAATTGGTGTTAGAGAGCCACTATACCTAAAGGCTCTTACAGCCGCTAATGTAAATCTAAGTTCTATTAAGGAATTAGCCAAAATATCAACCCTACCTGTTTCTGAACAAATTAGCGATAAATTAGCCACTTGGACTAAACAAACTAAAATCACCAAAAAAGAATCAGATAATTTACCATTATTAAAATTAGATCACGTTGGCCATCAATACAGTAAAAATCAGCCCTATCCCTTGAAAGACATTTCTACTACTATTAATCAAGGCGATTTTATTTCAATAGTTGGACAAAATGGTGCAGGTAAAACTACCCTTTGCCGAACTATTTGTGGTTTTATTTCTAACGAAGGAAAAATCACTCTTAAGGACCAGAATTTAAGTGACTTATCGATTAAAGAGAGAGCTGAAAAGATTGGTTATGTAATGCAAGATCCTAACCAAATGATTTCTCAAAAAATGATCTTTGATGAAATTGCTCTAGGTTTACGTTTACGCAATGTTGATGAAGAAACAATTAAGCAAAAAGTTGACCAAACGTTGAAAATTTGTGGACTTTATCCCTTTAGACATTGGCCAATTTCCGCATTAAGTTTTGGGCAGAAAAAGCGTGTTACAATTGCTGCAATTTTGGTCTTAGAACCAGAGATTATTATTTTAGATGAGCCAACTGCTGGTCAAGACTGGAAGACCTATACGGAAATTATGAGCTTTTTAAAGCATCTAAATACTATGGGTAAAACAATCATTATTATCACCCATGATATGCACTTAATGCTTGAGTACACTAATCGATCTCTAGCATTTGCTAAAGGTAAATTAATTGCAGATACTACCCCAAGTGAATTATTAACCAATCCAGATTTAATTAAAGAAGCTTCATTAAAACGAACTAGTCTTTATGACTTAGCAAAACATTATAATTTACCTGACCCAAATAAATTTGTGCAAGCCTATATTAATTTTGAACAACAAAACTGGAAGGATGAAGATTATGAATGATAGTAAAATTTTGGGCTATCAGCCAGGCAATAGTTTTATTCATGCCCTTAACGCAACCACAAAAATGATCTTTTTAATTCTAGTATCTATTGCTTGTATGGTTACCTATGATACTCGCTTCTTGATTGCTATCTGTATTTTATCCTTAATTTTGTTAAAAATTGCTGGTATCAAATGGAAGCAAGTTTCTTTTATTGTTAAATTCATTATTGTTTTTGCCATTATTAATATCATCGCTGTTTTTATTTTTCAGCCAACTTATGGTGAGACACTCTACCATTCAAAGACAGTTCTAATCAATGCAGGATACTTTACCTTAACCGCACAGGAACTATTTTATTTATTTAACGTAATTTTGAAGTATATCTGTTCTATCCCACTGGTTCTCCTCTTCTTGTTAACTACTAATCCTAGTCAATTTGCAGCTAGTCTAAATAAAATTGGTGTTAGTTATAAAGTTGCCTATGCTGTTTCTCTAGCATTGCGCTATATTCCTAATATTCAAGAAAGTTATTGGTCAATCTCTGCTGCTCAACAAGCAAGAGGAAATGAACTTTCTAAAAAAGCTTCTCTTGGAAAGAGAATTCATGGAACTTTAAATATCGTTACCCCACTTATTTTTTCAAGTCTTGATCGTATCGATACAATTAGTACGGCAATGCAACTTCGTCGATTTGGCTCTAAAAAGAAACGTACTTGGTATGTGGCAGAAAATTTCAACTTAGCTGATTATCTAGTTACTACTTTAGCCTTTATTTTGGTATTAGTTGTAATTTTACTCTTTAAAGTTAACTCTGGTCGTTTCTATAATCCTTTTGTATAAAAGTTTCTTTTACTGTCAAGATAAGTTAAAATATACTAATAAAAAGAAAGAGGGAAAGGAAGAGCTATATGAATAACTTTTCACAAGAACCAGAACGTCGTACAATTGTTGACGTAACTGGCTTAAATAGATTCTTAAGTAGAATGTATGGCATGATGACAATTGCTGTTTTAGTATCAGCTTTAAGTGCTTACTTAACCATGACTGTCTTTAGAACACAAGTCATGACTTTATTTGCTAGGAATCCAGCTATGACTTGGATTTTATTGTTAGTTCCACTTGCTTTAACTTTCGGAATTAGTTTTAGAGCTACACGAAATCCAGTAGCAAGCTTTGTAATGCTAATGATCATGGCAATTATATATGGAGTTGAATTTTCATTAATTGCTGGTGCTTATACTGGCCGCAGCATCGCTTCTGCATTCGTAGCTTCCTCTACTGTATTCATTACAATGGCTGTAATTGGTACTACAACTAAAAAGAACTTAAATAATTTAGGATCATATGCTTCAGCAGCTTTAATTGGTTTAATTGTTGCAATGTTAATTAACATGTTCTTAAGAAACCCAATGGTTTCCTATATCTTCTCATTTATTGCAGTTATTATCTTTACTATCTTAACTGCTTGGGATGCACAAAGAATGAAGCAAATCTACGAAAACTACAGTGGTCAAGTTTCAGTTGACGGCTTAGCAGTTGCCGGTGCTTTAGCACTTTACTTAGATTTCGTTAACTTGTTCTTACAATTTTTACAAATCTTTGGATTTAGCGATAGAAATTAATATTCTACATAAAAAGCTACTAAATCTTGGTATTAATGCCTTGATTTAGTAGCTTTTTTTGTTTATTAATATTTATTATTCAATTTTGCCAATAATTTCTTCTTCATAAGCCTCATCGTGTATTGAAGCAATATTTTCATCATAATTGAATTCTGCCGTATGCTTATTTTTAAGCTTGACTTTATAAGTAGCTCCCATCTTGAACCATTCATATTCTGAGTCAATATGACCCACATCGACTAATTGATTATCTAAATCTTGAAGATCATCAACGATTACCTTAGCTGTTGGTCCAAGCATCAACAAAATCAACCTATCTTCTGCATTTTCTCGAATCATTTGTTCTATTTGGTTAACTTTTTGGTATGCATTTCTTGATGGTGCAATAATTCTTTTGACCGACTTAGTATTATCAAATAAGTCGTTACCAACTCCTGAACGTGTTAACGCTCCTTCAACAATTAAGACATCTTTTTCTTTCCAAATCTGCTTAAGTTTATTAAACCAACTAGCACTTTTAGATTTATCAATTCGATCAATATATGGTCTGGAAATAAAGGTATTGCTATAGATATTTTCTGTTTTTTCTATTTCTGTCAGAAGATGTTGATTGTTAACAAAGAAATTAGTTTCATAAAAATCTTTGGTGTATTGACCATAATCTTCTAAACTTTCAAATACATCTGGAAGAGCAACATCGTATTTATTATTACTTCCAGCAAAAAGAATCTGTTTTAATTTTCTCGACAGATTTTCATCATATGCTTGATAAGTAATACCATTTCCATTAATTAAACTTAATTCTCCATCACCAAAGCGAATAATGGATTTTTTCTTATTAATAAGTCGATCTAGTGATTCATCCATTCCTCTGACCTGAATATTAAAAAGTTGAGGAGCTAAGCGGTCAGTAGGACTTGTTCCTAACTTTTGGATTACCTCTGCCATTTCATCAATTTGATCGTCTTCAAAGACTTTATAGGCATCATAATTTATACTTTCAGATCTTGAAGAATTAAAGGACAAAATAGGAACTTGTCGGTGCTTTATCCGATTAAGTACCATTTTATTTTTACTACCATAATTAATATCAAGGTAAACTGTACACATATTAATAAGCTCAATTTGTTTTTTAGCAGTAGCACTTGGATATATAGTGACGTTATCATATTGAGATAAATGACTTAATAAAAAAGCAACTGGAGTAAATGCCGCAATACTAAAGTGAATATTAGGTAATTTTTTTACTAGCTCTTCTAAATTTTGAACTTCAGCGATATTCGTAAATGTATAGGCCTCTCCGTCAAAGGTCTTATCATGACTATTATTTAGCTCAAAGTTCCTGGAAATAATTTTTGACCATTCTAAATTGTGATACTTCCACCATTTTTCTCTTAAAGCAGTCGTATTGGTAATATTAAAGGGCTTATCTTCATCAGTAAAATGAATAATAGCAGGTTCTTTTATATGATCAAAGAATGAATAAAAACTGTCTTTATCATTCCAATAACTGTTTCTCTCATAGCCAATTTGGTAATTATATTTTGGATCTAGCTTTCCATAGTTCTGCGCAAATCCTTCATTCATCATAACCTGAGTATTATTTAGATTATATCTCTTCCCTAAATCCAATAATTGATTTCCAATATTGTTGTTATACCAAAATCTATTGTTGATTAATAAGACTCCTGAATTAAATTGAGTTGGATTAAAATAATCTACTACTGTATAAAGCGGTTTATCTTCAATATTAGTTTCAAAAAGCTGATCTAAATTTTTGTCCACAATCACATCACTATATAAATAAAGAACTTTATCTTCTTTAATTAATTCTGGAATCAAAAATTTGCCATATACCATCTTAGAAATTCGATCTTCGGGATTTGGCATATCTTTAAAACGACTAAGATCAATTTTTAAATCGATAACTTCCGAGCTCAGCTCTTTCAAATATCCATTAATATTCATAAACCACTCGTGTGGAATATCAGGATTAATAATATAGGTTTTTACATCTTGATTATGAGCATAAATAGACTTTAATGTTGTTTCTGCTTGATCAATCCAACTATAATCAACACTTAATGCGATTGTCTTCATTACTTAATTTCTCCGATAATTTCATTTTCATAAGTCTTATCATGAACAGTTGCAATATTTTCATCAAAATTGAATTCCGCTGTATGCTTATTTTCAAGCTTAACCTTATGAGTAGCACCCATCTTGAACCACTCATATTCTGAATCAATATGACCTAAATCAATGATTTGATTCTCTAAATCTTGCAAATCATCCACAACTACTTTCGCTGTTGGCCCAAGCATCAACAAAATCAACCTATCTTCTGCATTTTCTCGAATCATTTGTTCTATTTGATCAATTTTTTGGTATGCATTCTTTGATGGAGCAATAATTCTTTTAATTGATTTAGTATTAGTAAATAAATCATTTCCTACTCCTGAACGCGTCAGTGCTCCCTCTACGATTAGGAGATCACGACCATTCCAAAGTTGTTTCAATTTATCAAAGTATGCAGCACTTTTACTTTTATCAACTAGATCAATATATGGTCTTGAAATGAAAGTTGAACCATACCAATTACCAGTTTGTCCAATTTCTTTTAAGAAACTTTCATTATTTGGAAAGAAAGATGTTTCATAGAATGATTGAGTAAAATCTTGATAACGCTCCGGTTTGGTAAATACATCTGGTAAACAAACCAAGGTATTATTAAATTGGCCCCGCAAAATAATATCTTTTAGTCGATTGGCAAGTTCTGAATTATAGGTTTGATAAGGAATTGAGGCTCCTCTAATTAAATCAAATTCACCATCTCCAAAGCGAATTACAGATTTATTGTCTTGCAAAATCAAGTCTAATGATTTATCCATATCTTTTACTCTAATATTATATTTTGGAGCATTAATTTTTACTGTCTCTTTAATCGCTTCTGCCATTTCATCAATTTGATTATCATGAAAGACATGATAATTATCATAGTCCAAATTTTGAGACTTAGTCTGATCAAAAGAAAAGATTGGAACATTTCTCTTCATAATCCTTTCAATTACTTCATTAGCTTTAGGTTCATAAGTAATATCTAAATAAATATCTGCTTCATTTATTTCTCTATCCAAAGTTTTTCCTATAATCTGTGGAAAAAGTCTAACATTGTCATATTGTGTTAACTTGAGTAAAAGAAAAGCCATTGGTGTATACGCAGCGATATTGAATCTTATATTTGGTAATTTTTGAATCAATTGCTCAATATTCTGCGTTTCAGCTACATTAGTAAGAATAAAAGCTTCCCCATCAAAAGATAGATCTTTAACTCTACTTTTATCAAAACTGCTATATTTAGAAATAATTTCTGACCATTCTAATCTCCGATAATGCCACCATTTATTTCGTAAACTAACTGTTGATACTAAGTTAAATGGCTTGTCTTCAGTAATAAAGTGAATTATTTTTGGTTTTTTAACTTTATCAAGAAATTGTGTAGTTTTTTGCAGATTTCCCCAAAAAGCTGCTTTTTCAAAACCAATTTGGTAATTATAAGATAGATCTAATTCTTCGATTTTATCTTTAAATACTTCATTAATCACAGTCTGATCACCATTTCGAAGATTAGGATCTTTTGCTTTTTCTAAAAGGCTAGAAACTATGTTACTTTCCTTCCACTTTTTATTATTAATCAATAACATTCCCGAATTAAATTCTGCAGGAACTTGATAGTCACGCACACCACAAACCCATTTATTTTCTAAATCAATATTAAATAATTCATCTAAATTGGCATCCACAACTATATCACAATCTAAATATAGTACTTTATCTTCTTTAATTAATTCAGGAATTAGTATTCTCGCAAAAGCAATATTTTTAATTCCTCGAAAAGTGGAATTCACGTCATCTAAATATGCTTGATTAATTTTTTTATCTACAATTTGTGAACCTATTTGATTAAGATATTGATTCAAATTAATAAACCATTCGTGTGGAATATCGGGATTTATAACATAGATTTTTACTTTTTGATTATGATAAATAATTGACTTAATAGTTGTTTCAATTTTATCCACATATCCATAATCACCATTTAATACTATCGTTTTCAAACTTATCACTCATTTCTGCTAATATTTAAACATCTAACTTTTTATAAGTTATCTAATATGTGCTACTTAAAATCTATTATATAACACTTATATTCTAGTTTTTCCATAACCATTTAATACTATTTTTCTTTATTAATAAAGATTAATTAGCAAGCTTTTATATTGTCTATACTGTATAAAAGAAAAAAGGAACCAAACAGTATTTCTTAACTGCTTAATTCCTTATAGAAGCTTAAATACAAATTAATTACAAATAAAATCTAATACTTAAAAATATCGCTTTTATTTCTTTTTAATTTTCAGAATTATTTCTTTTTGATACTGTGGATTATCTTCTTCACCCAAATATCTATCAGCAACTTCGGCCATATGCTTATTTTTGCCAATCGGCACTACATATTTAGCACCCATTTTAAACCATTCATATTCTGTATCAATATGGCCGATATCAAGTATCTGATTATCTAAATCTTGTAAATCATTAACAATTACTTTGGCAGTCGGCCCGAGCATTAACAAAATCAACTTATTCTGAGCATTACTTCTAATTGCTTTCTCAATTTCATCAACTTGATTAAAAGCATCCGCAGCTGGACAAATTATTCGTTGAATTGACTTTGCATTTTCAAAAAGATCATTGCCAACACCGGAACGAGTATATTCACCTTCAACAATTAAAATATCCTTATCCTTCCAAATATCCCTAAGTTTATCGACATAATGTTGGCTTTTACTTTTATCCCTAAAACTTATATACATCCTAGACATAAAAGTCGAGCCATACGAATACTTTGACTTTTCAATTTCTTTAAATAAGTCACTAAATTTGGGTAAAACCCCTAAGGCATAGTAGCCTCGCATTTCATTATATCTGTCTAAATTAGTAAAAATATCTGGCAAGCACGTTAATATCTTAGAATTATGGTTATTTAGAATACAATCCTTTAACACCTTTGCTAACTTTGAATTAGAATGTTGATAACGAATATCTTCACCATATATCAAGTCTAGTTCACCATCTCCGATTCGCACCACAGATTTCTTATTTTCAATTATTTCATCTAAAGTTTCATCAATTGATTTGACTGAAATATCAAAAACATCATCAAACGTTTTTCGAGAATTATTTGCTGGCAATTTATTAACTTGATTTATCAAATCATCCATACTCTCAAATACATAATAGTTGTTACCCTTTTCAGAATATTGAGTGTCACTAAAAGCAAAGGTAGGAATGTCTAACATATTTAATACAGTTTCAATATATGTATCTTTATCACCATAGCCGATATCAAAACAAAGATCTGTTTTTTCAATAATTGATTTTAAGTGATAATTTAAAATTTGAGGATATAAAGTAACATTTTCATTCTGTGTTAAAACATCTAAGCCTGCATATAAATCTCGTTTGGAGACAATATTAAAGTGAATGTTTGGTAACTGTTTAATTAATTCTTCCGCTCCATGATTTTCCGCATAATTCAGAAAAATAAGAGCTTCTTTATCAAAATTCTTCTTAATTCGGTTAGGGATTACACCGGCAACTACTTCTGACTATTCACTACTATAATAATTCCACCATTTCTTATTTAATCGTTTAGGAGAATTTTCTCTAATTAGCCTATAGTCAGTAGCATATTGGATAATTGCAGGTTTATCCACAGTATCTTCATAATACAAATATGAGTTTGTCAACTCAAAATTAGAATTTCCAAAGCTAATTTGATAATTATAAATTTCAGGTAGTTTACCAATATTGATACCGAAGCCATTATTAATCATCGTTTGATCATCAATGAAATCATAATTTTTAGCTAATTCTAAAAATTGATTACCAATATTATTATTGCGCCAATAGATGTTGTTTATAAGCATAACATTCGTATTAAACTTATCAGGATGGACAAAATCAACTGTTGCATATAAAGGCTTATCATTAACATCAGTAGCGAATAGCTTATCTAAATTTTTATCAATAATTATATTATTGCCTAAATAAAGTACTTTATCTTCATTTACCAACTCTGGAATTAAAAACTTGCCATATTCTATTTTTGATTGATTATCACCCTTTAATTCTGGCAATTTATTAAAACGATTCAAGTCTATTTTTTTGTCAATTATTTTTGAATTAATATTATTTAGAAAAGAATTGATATTTACAAACCATTCGTGTGATATATCAGAATTAATAATATAAACTCTAATATCTTTATTATTAGTAAAAAGCGACTTCAAAGTTGTTTCTATTTGGCTAAGCTTATCATAATTAGCACATAAAACAATCGTTTTCATTTATTTTCTATACTCCTCCACCATATTCCCAGTATCTTCTAACTACTATTATTTTAATAAAAAATCTACTCTTATCAATAAAATTCTATAATGTAAGTAACAATATCTAAAGTAATTTTGCTCTTAGATATTTTTGTTAAAAATTTAAAGACAATAGAAATGAAAAATAGTTAGTGCACTAGTTATATTTTCTAAATATGCAGTCGTCAACAGATTGTTCAATATTAATACTCATAAAATAAAGCCTTGAAATTAATTTCAAGGCTTTATTTCTATTCTTTATTATTTTCTATTTTTTCTCTTTTTGTTTCTCAATCCTAATAAAGCTCCTAAAGTAGTTGCAACAATTCCTAACAAACCTGAATCATTTTTAGCACCAGTTTGTGGAAGTTTCCGATTGATAGAGCGTGCCGTCCTTCTATGAACTTTATTTACTCTAGTTACCTCAACTGAATCCGATTTTCTTCTATTTGGATAGAAATGCGTCTCAGTGGTTGTACCTGGAGTTATTTGTTCAGTTTGATTGTTAAGTGAAGTTGATGGAGTTTCAGAAGGTATCAAACTTTGAGAAACTGAGTGACTATTCAGCGTAGAAGTTGATGTGTTTGAGTTGCTTAAGCTTTCACTCATGCTTACTGAGTTACTTAGACTTTCGCTCATACTTACTGAGTTACTCAAGCTGCCGCTCATCGATACTGAGTTACTTAAGCTTTCGCTCATGCTTACTGAGTTACTTAAGCTTTCACTCATTGATACTGAGTTACTTAGACTTTCGCTCATTGATACTGAGTTGCTTAGGCTCTCACTCATTGATACCGAGTTACTCAAGCTTTCACTCATTGATACTGAGTTACTCAAGCTTTCACTCATGCTTACTGAGTTGCTTAGGCTCTCACTCATGCTTACTGAGTTACTCAAACTTTCACTCATCGATACTGAGTTACTCAAGCTTTCGCTCATGCTTACTGAGTTACTTAAGCTTTCACTCATCGATACTGAGTTACTCAAGCTCTCACTCATGCTTACTGAGTTACTTAAGCTTTCGCTCATTGATACTGAGTTACTCAAGCTTTCGCTCATGCTTACTGAGTTACTCAAGCTTTCGCTCATGCTTACTGAGTTGCTTAGGCTCTCACTCATGCTTACTGAGTTACTTAGACTTTCGCTCATGCTTATTGAGTTAGATAAGCTCTCACTCATGCTTACTGAGTTACTCAAGCTTTCACTCATTGATACTGAGTTACTTAAGCTCTCACTCATGCTTACTGAGTTACTCAAACTTTCACTCATGCTTACTGAGTTGCTTAAGCTCTCACTCATGCTTACTGAGTTACTCAAGCTTTCGCTCATTGATACTGAGTTGCTTAAGCTCTCACTCATGCTTACTGAGTTACTTAAGCTTTCGCTCATTGATACTGAGTTGCTTAAGCTCTCACTCATGCTTACTGAGTTAGATAAGCTTTCACTCATTGATACTGAGTTACTCAAACTCTCACTCATTGATACCGAGTTGCTTAGACTTTCACTCATCGATACTGAATTGCTCAAGCTCTCGCTCATGCTTACGGAGTTACTTAAGCTTTCACTCATTGATACTGAGTTACTCAAACTCTCACTCATGCTTACTGAGTTACTTAAGCTTTCGCTCATTGACACTGAGTTACTCAAGCTTTCACTCATGCTTACCGAGTTGCTTAGGCTCTCACTCATGCTTACTGAGTTACTCAAGCTTTCACTCATGCTTACTGAGTTAGATAAGCTTTCGCTCATTGATACTGAATTGCTCAAGCTTTCGCTCATGCTTACTGAGTTACTTAAGCTTTCGCTCATTGACACTGAGTTACTTAAGCTTTCACTCATTGATACCGAGTTGCTTAAGCTCTCACTCATCGATACCGAGTTACTTAAGCTTTCACTCATCGATACTGAGTTGCTCAAGCTTTCGCTCATTGACACTGAGTTACTTAAGCTCTCACTCATTGATACCGAGGTAGATAAGCTTTCACTCATACTTACTGAGTTGCTTAGGCTCTCACTCATGCTTACTGAGTTACTTAAGCTTTCACTCATGCTTACTGAGTTAGATAAGCTTTCGCTCATTGATACCGAGTTACTCAAGCTTTCGCTCATGCTTACTGAGTTACTTAGACTTTCACTCATCGATACTGCGTTGCTTAGGCTGTTGCTCCTGCTTTCGCTCTCAGATATTACTGTACTCTCACTTTGTGAAGCACTAATACTTGCCGTATCTATTTTACGTAAGTAAACAGTAAATTTATTAGGACCATCTCCCAATGATCCATATACATATTTACTTAAATCACTTATAGATACACCATCTGGTGGAGTTAATACTTGACCAGTTTGGTTATCAACAACTTTTTCAAGAATATATCCTTCACTTTCTAAACCCTCTAATGTCGCAGTAGCATTTGAAAAAGTAATTTTTCCTTCAGCAGGTCCTTGGAAATTATTCGTGGCTTGCGTAAGTGTAATTGGATTTGAAGGATTAGTATCATTAATAAATTCAAGTGTAGCAGTTCGTGTATTAGTAGAATCATTTGAGTTGGTAACATCTCCGTTAACACCATAGGCAATACCAGCTTTCCAAGTATTCCAATCTATAGTGTTTGGTAAAGGAACTGTATACCCCGTAACATTATTTGTAATAGTCATAACCGGGTGCGCCGTATTTTGCAACGCCTCTTGTAAGGCTGTATTACTTGTAGCTGCACCCATAGCAGGAGTATTTTCATAGTTATTCTTATCTACAGTAGGTGATTTATCAAGATCTTCCTGATATGACTTGATATCATCTGGCATTGTAAAACCATTTGCACTTACTGTTAAAGGAATAATCAATCCTTTTAATCTAATTGAAGAGTCAGCAATTTGAACATGATAAACCATTTTAATTTCACCATCAGCTGTAGTGGTTTCTTCATGTGTTACTGTAACTAGTGAAGTCATTTGACTAACTTTATTTATTTCATTCTTCAAGTAAACATTTGTAGGAGAACTTCCAGCAACTTCATTGCTTAATTCATTATTTACATACCACGCATAGATGCTCTTAATCCGGTCTTCCATCTGACTGTCCGTAAGCCAAGTATAAGTAAATTCTTTACTATTTCCTACAGTAATTGCGATATCAAAACTAGAACCTGTATTAGCTTCAGAAGTAGTTGCTCCACTAGTAGCAATCTTAAATCCTATAGCATTGATCCAATTAGTATTTATGGAAACACTATTATTTGGTCCCCAAACTCTATTATTATTATAAAAAATCCCCGCTGTAGTAGTGTTATTATAGTCAAGATACTGCTTATCATAAACATATTGCCCTTGAATGTGAAGGCCACTAGCATAGTGTTGTCCATTTATTGTTACATCATTGGTCGGAGTATAAGCAAATAGAGTTCCATTTTTAGATTCATCACCAATATATTGATAAACATAGACTTTTCCTAAATTAGTAGTATTGTCACTACTTTGATTAATACTAATAGATGGTTGTTGAGACTGTGGATTTCCCCATCTTAATATTGGATTAAGGATTAATTTATTATTACCACTGGTATAAGCTGCAGCTTCTGAATTAAAAACTATTCTATAGTACGTACCCATATTATATGCAGTAGCTATTTGAACTCCATTAGGAGTCATTAAGGAGAGATTAGCTGCTAATTTACTATCATAATTTTCAATATTCCCATTACTATCCGGTAGTCCCAAATGGACGTCAATATATTGACCATCTTGTAAAGTTTGTTTTGGAGTGATTGAAAAGGCAAGCTGTTCATATCCAGCATCACTACTTGTTGCTCCAGCAACTGGTGTTACTTTAATGTTACTGATAGTATAGGCAGTAGTCGGTAATTGCTCTTTCCCTACCTGTATTGTATAAGTAACACTTCCACTACTATTAGCAGCTTGATTACTAGGATCAGTCCAATTAACAGTTTGTGGACTTTTTACAACATTGAGCGCTCCATCACTTGTATTAAATGTATAAGTTCCATAGGTTGTACTAGAATAGTTAGAAACTTCTGCTACCAAAGGCGCAGTTGCATTTGAATAAGTGTGACTACCACCAGTGTTGCCATTAAAGTTTGGGCTCAATTTAACTGATCCCATTACTGAATTAGTTGTAAAATTAGGCGTTGTCCCAGTTAATGATACTTCAAAGAGTTGCTCTCCATTTGGTCCATAATTGCCTAACTCTTTAACTGATACCGTACCGGAGTATCCATTGGTATCAAAACTGAAGGCATCTGTAGTAGCTGTAAATCCATCGGGTACCATTACAATAAATTTAGGATTTTGAACTGTAGATTCCCCAGTTGTTGATAAACGGAAACTATAAGTTGGCACTGAATCTCCACTGTACGTTTTTCCATTTGCATCAAGAATTGCAGTCCCTGTAAATGTAGGAAGCAAATTTGTATTTATTGCATAGTTAATAATCGAACTGGCACTACTTTTTACTACGGCTATATTCTGTCCATTAGCTACAAAAGTATAATTAGCATCTGTTGATGCACTTGGTTTCGCATCACTTGCAAGTTCTGAAACTATTGGAGCCCCATTGCTTCCATAGCTATAGGTTCCTGTCTGAGTTGGATCTAGTGTTAATTTAAATTGTCCACCAAAATTCTGTGCCACATTCCAGCCAGGGTTAAAGTCTAACTGGATTTTAAACAACTGCTCTCCATTTGGTCCGACTTTTCCTAAATCTTCAATTGAATAGTTACTTGGCGAATATTGATTAGATCCATTAAATTGACCACCAAAATAATTACCAACATTTTTGTCTATTAAACTAAAATCAGTTGTACTCGACGTAAAACCTTTAGGAATCATTACAATAAATTTTGGATTATTAACTGTAGAATCACCAAGTGTAGAAAGACGAACAGAAAGTGTTGGTATTTGTGACTGTGGCGTATTACTCGTGTAGTTAATACTATTACCAGAAACAAAAGCACCAGATGAATTTAAATTACCGAAAGAAGCAACTCCTGTAAATTGAGGTAATTCTACAGTGTTGTTAAGACTATAATTAATCGAGCCTTGTTGATTATTAATACCAGTAGAGTTTTTAACAACCTCAATTGCTTGCCCATTTACATTAAAAGTATACGAGCCACCTCCATAGGGGCTTGTTCCATTTGCTACCGCATAATTAGATACTTCAGAAACAAAGGGAGCGCCATATACATTATACGAAACTACACCTTTTGCATTTGCATCTAAAGTTAATTTGACTTGACCACCAAAGTTATTCCCCCAAGTTGGTGTTGCACCAGTTAAGGTGATCATAAATAGTTGTTCACCGTTTGGACCGTAATTTCCTAGTTCCTTTATTGTCGATGTTCCATTATAAGGTCCTGCAAATCCTCCACCGCTAAAGATATCAATGCCTTGGCTATTAGTTAAAGTAGAAAAATCAGCCGTAGTAGCAGTAAATCCCTTGGGAATCATAATTATAAATTGAGGGTTCGTAACGGTAGAGTCTCCATATGTTGATAAGCGAAATGTATAGGTAGGTACAGCCCCATCTTTAAAGTCTGTTCCATTAACATTACTGCCATCAGCATTTTTAATCATCACTGTACCAGAAAAAGTAGGTTTAACAACTGTGTCATTTGTTGTTGCTAAAGTCACAAAATTAGCACCTAAAGCAATTGGTAATTGAGAATTTGCAGTCGAATTATTTCGTTCAATTGTATTATTCGTAGCTAGAGGCAAATTGACAAGAGAAGAGATATTTTTATTTAAATCTAAACTCGCCTGCAATGTAGTTGGAATATTATTCGAAGGTGAGGTATATGCAGAAGTAATTGTAGATTCACTTACACGTGACGGATTAGATGGTCTATTAATACCTGTAGAATTCTCTTCAACGTTTTTATTACTTTTTAATACTGTACTATGTTCATTAGAAGATAGATGGGATCTATTTATCTTTTGAGTATTAGATCTTTTTTCTGTTGATTTATTTTTGGCCAGACTTAGAGAATTAAGTATGCTTTCCGATTGACTCAGTGAATGTGAGAAACTCTGAGATTGGGATACGATACGGGAAATACTTTCAGACTGACTTATAGAGTCAGAAACACTTTCTGAAATTTTGAGACTCTTAGAAGTAGATGAACTTTGTGCTTCCGAATTACTAATGCTATTTTCTTTTTCAGTAGATTTACTATTTACTTGATTTGAAACCCCAGTTTTGGTACTTCCTGATACTGATCCCACAATTTGAGATTTAGCATCTACAGAAGTTTGTGCTGCATATACACGATCATTGGGTAAAATCGCAATACCAGTTGTTCCGGTACCTAAAATTGCTGCTAATGCAGCAAGTTCTTTAATATAGAACTTTGAATTATCACTCTGATCCTTTAATCTGTTGGGGTCTACATATTTTTTCTTTTGACTATCTTTTCTTTTATTTTTAAAATTTTTCTCTTCCATGCTTTTTCCCAATCCATATCATAAATTACAATTATATAAATATTAATATAACACATAAATAATACATT
>ERZ778504.158-NODE-158-length-73827-cov-12.750108_pt1 | contig 73827 bp, 77 predicted proteins | sample MGYA00510046_ERZ778504 | MGnify/ENA primary metagenome ERZ778504 (study PRJEB29527, sample SAMN07138964) | mouse gut metagenome | material: feces | host: mouse | place: China:Nanjing | collected 2016-01-25 ...
CACTGACTATGTCCAACAAGTAGCTAGTTATAGGAACAATATTCCACGTAAAAGTCTAAACTATAGAACTCCACTAGAAGTATTCATAAAGTATATTACGAATGAGCAAGTAGTTTTTTTTCTAACTTGATTTGACAATTCAGGTCATTTAAAATAACTATTTTTGTAAACATTTTTTGCTCAAACTATTCATCTAAGTCTTTGAATAAATTAGCATAACTTACATATTGTAAAAGCACCTCACATATCCCTAAGATGCCCCCTACTGTAAATACCGTACTTTTGACCATCCCAAACAGAAAAAAGAATGGCATGATATAAAGCACAAGCGACCCGACTCTTAAAATAATATACATTGCTGCAGAGTGTGAGACTGTAGGAATAGCTGATAAATAATCGACCTTAACTTTGATAGCTGTAATATATACAACACACCATGTTACAATAACTGCTATCATCGGGAGATATAAGGTCCAGCCACCCATGATGAGTCCCCAACCATAACCTTGGGAGGAAGCTGAGCCTAATCTCATCTCGCTCGCGCTATGTGTATATCGCAATACCCCTTCTACAATAAACATCCCAACAAAAGTTGCGATTTCAAACCAAATACTTGTAACAAATTTTTCTTTGACTTTTTTTAATTCATCCATGTGATTACTCTTTCTCAATACTATCCGCCAATTGCACAGCACCCACCAGCATCTGCTACCTAAATTAGGCTGCGACCTTTCGCTTGACTAAAAATAATAAATATGGCATCAACCAAGCACTAGTGGTTAAAATGATCGTTCCTACCGCCGTGATCAAATTTATACTGTTTGTCATCTTATCATATAAATATCCCTCGGTCGCTAACTTGATGAACACTCCTTGAAAATAGTACGTCCAAAACAAATTCAACAAACCTAATAAGGTATAGAGAACTAAGCTGAGCCCCTTGAGGATATTGGGGGTATTTTTCAAAAAAAGCAAACTTATCCCTCCTATTAAGATCGGTGATATCCCACAAAAAAGCGTCAGTTCCGCCATATAAAACTTGCTATGAAAAACTTTAACCACTAAAAACATCACAAATACAAATATAATTGGTAAAAATGCCAAAATCAGACTTAGTTTTGTAGCATTTCGTTTTTTTAGAGACTTAAAAGGCTCATTAGCAAAAGCATTCCGAAAAAGCTCTAAACTTTTATGTAGGATAGGTGAGCCACGATAGCTCAAGCGCTTTATTTTTTTGGTTTCATTTTCACTCTCTACTACGATCAGTAATGATAAACAAAACAGATAATAGACCACTAATAACACGATCGTGATCACTTTTAAAGTCCCATTCGTCGGCACAGGGTAGCTACCTGATTCTGTAGTATAGATCACATTTTTGGTCTTTGCCAAAGCAACGATCGCAACTAAAAGTAAGCCCGTACTTAAGTAAAGAAAGGCTGACCAAACTGTGGTAACTCTTTGTTTGAAAAGTAATATCAAATTGAACCAAGGAATAATAAATAAAAGTAAATATCCACCAAACGAAAATAAAACTAACCAAAAATATGCTCCCGAAAGAAAATACATAGCTACTTGTTGTGTACCTAGCCCTAAACAAAGAACACTACCTACTAAAGCCACAATTTGTTTCACTTTATTCGCCTTGATCGCATCTTTAAAAGTTGCTAAATTTTCTAAAATACCAGTATTTTTGGCGATCAAACCACTAATAGTCGCTATTATCCACTGAATACCCCCGATCCACACGGGGAAAAATATCCAAAAAATCAATAGTACAAAAAACATGCTTACTACCTCTACAATAATTTATTAACAAAAAATTAAATAAACATCCGTCATATTATAGAATATGTATACCGATCTTTGCAACAACTAAATATTTAAAGTTCTTTGCGTTTTTCCTGAAAAGTATTTTGCCAGTCTAAGATATTACTTAGTTGCCCACTATCAACTAAGTCACTACAATCCTTGAGCTTGTTTTAGCCTCGCATTCATGGTAGGATGATTATAGGTCATTTGTGATAGACTTTTGTTTGTTGTTACTCAAAAGTCTATCACAAATGGCTTTTTATTTTTCTAACTTAATTTTACAAACTGCGTCTAGGAAATCAAAATACAGTGCAGAACAAAAATTAGCTATACTAAAGACCAAATGAAGTTTGAGTAACTGATACTACAGAGGTTCTGTATGGGGTAGATAAGTTAAAGAAGGCTCGAGTGCATATAGTTCTTGATCTATATGGTCGTTACACGTTGAGCTACAATATTTCCGTTACAGAAACTGCGATCTTAGCAATTGAAGTATTTAGATGAGCATACTGTTCTATTACTTTTAACGATTTTTTAGTCAGTCGAAACTGTATTCATAGTATGTCTCATCCAGGTCATTCTTGGGAAAATTCACTGATGGAACGTTGGTGGAATGACTTTAAACTAATTTGGTTAGCCAAACGCGCTCGAACTGAGACGTTGGAAGAATTAGAGGAATCAGTAAAAGAATCTATTGAATATTGCAACACGCAACGTGCATATGCATCAAAAAACGGCTTGACCGCAGAAAAATTCCGCGTTCAAACCGCATAAACTATTTTTCTATTTAAACTGTATACTTGACAGACCTCAGTGCCAGGTTGCTGGGGCCTTTGTGTGGTTAAAAATCAATATAAAAAACTCAACTTGTAAGTTAGTTTATTTTGGCTAGAATAAGACTTGTGGTGATGAAGGGATGGATCGCTGTGGCGGTGAAATTTTAGTTTGATGACGTGAGTAACAAAAAATTCACACATAGCATAATAAATGATTGACAATATTTCGCAAAAAGTGATAGAGTGTAGATGAAAAGAGATCAATCCCTCCACATTGGAATTTGTAGCTTATGCTCAGAGACCGTACGTGGGGGTTTTTTATTTGGGGAGAAATTAAAAGGAAGTGATGGATCACCATGACAGTGAATTTTAAAGTTGATGAAGCAACTGTAAGAGAGTTCTTCGATAATTTAGATAGTGAGACATTACTGATGAATATCGACCGGATGTTAAAAGAGCAACAAGATTCTCGTGTTAAGCACAAACAATCTGATTGGGAACAGATTATTGATCAAAAATGATTGATTATCTGTTAGCCAAAGTGTTAGAGCGTAGATGAAAAAGATCGATCCCTCCACATTGGAACCTATTCTTGGAACCGTGCGTGGAGGTTTTTTGGATTACAGGGACGTAGCTGTTCTTTTTGAGCAAATGCCAGCAGTAAAAAATAGTTATCCACAGGAGCAATTTTAATTTTGAAGAATCGCGTGTGGCTCTAAGGCTATGTGAATTATAATTTTAATTTGGAAAAATATATTAACTACCGTTTCAGTACACCACCCGAACATCGCTATTTTTGCACAATTTCAAGAATGTGGTATCAGGCTTTTGATCGGTGATAATGATATCCAGTTTGTGGATCGGGACCATCTTGATGAAATCAGTATCTTGGCGAAACTTAGTGTGGTCAACTAATAGAATGGATAGATCAGCGTTTTTGAGCATATTTTGCTTGCAACGAGTCTGTTCCATATCCGCCATGAAGACACCTTTTTCGCTGATCGAATTGCAGGAAAAAAAGGCCATACGTGTATGAAAATTAGCAAGATATTTGATAGTGTCGTCACCTAAAAATGAATTAGAATAAGGTTTAAGAGCGCCTCCAGCCAAAAAAATATGTAAATTTGTTTGGAGACGGCCTTTTTCGGCAATCGCTAAATTATTAGTGATGATCTTAATGTTGGTTTGCTCGTTCAAATGTTCAAGAATATATTGACAAGTTGTTGAAGTATCAATGAAGATTGCATCACTGCTGTTGATCAACTTGGAGGCAAAATAACCGATCTTATTCTTTTCCTCAGCATTTTGAGCTTCACGGTAAGTCGTGGTAAATTCAATATTATTTTTCTTCAAGAGCGTCACAAAGCCAAATGTCCGCCGAATCATACCGGATTTTTCCAATTCGATCAGATTACGTCGCAGCGTTGAAGTTGACGTCTCCATCAACTCCTCTAACCGCTTGATGTGGATATGCTGGTTTTCTTCAAGAACTGCCAATAATTTTTCGAGTCGCCGTTGCTGTTTTTTCATCGTTACTTACCTCTTTGAATAAATTATGAACTTTTGAACAATATGATAAAACTTTTTTGAATGTTTGTCATATATTTAATAACATTTATTTTTTGATGTGTTTAAGTACTATAATTAAATTGTAAAAAAAGAAAGCGGTTTATCAAGGAGGTAGAAGCTTATGCCAATTGATTATCATGCGATGTTGCATCCAGAACTTATTTTTTTAGATCTTACTGCTGAAAGTGAGACTCAATTATTTGAACAAGTAGGCAAACGTCTGCAGAAACTAGGATACGTCAAGGAAAGTTATGCTGGTGCCCTAGAAAAACGCGAACAAGAATTTCCGACCGGATTAGTAACGAAATACTTACCAGTAGCTTTGCCACATACTGATCCTGAACATGTGAACCAAGCCTTTATCTGCATGGTCAAAAATGAAAAATTATTGGACGTATTGCAGATGGGGTTAAATGAACCAATGCAAGCTCAATACTTCTTCTTTTTGGGGATCACTGATTCTAGAAATCAAGTGATTTTACTCCAAAAGTTCATGAAGTTGCTACAAGATCAAGAGTTTGTAGCCGGTTTGACTAATATTAGTGCAGAAAATGAAATGTTTGAATTTTTACAACGTGAATTTGATAAATAATGGGAGGAATCTAAAATGGCAAAAATCGTCGTAGCATGTGGTAGCGGTGTTGCAACTTCAGAAACAGTTGTTGGGTTGATCAAGGGATTCTTAGATGACCACAATATCAGTGGAGTTGAGGTCGAAGCGACTGACTTTAAAGGGTTAGCAAGTGTGCTACCAAAATATGATATTTACGTTTGGATCGCTAAACCAACGCAAGAGATCCAAGATATTTGTGATAGCCACGGGATCGTTGATGTCAATGGGGTCAATATTTTGACGGGTAATAATGCTGAAGACTCATTTAGAAAGATAATTTGGGCATTGCAACAAATGGCAAGTTGAAAGAGGTGAGCTAAATGGAAGTCTTAAAAGAGGTCGTCAATTTTGTCTTGAATTTAGGTGGTCCTGTGTTTGTGCCACTTATCATGTTGATCATTGCTCTAGTTGCAGGTCTGTCATTTAAGAAATCATTTATTGCAGCAGTTACCTTGGGTGTGGCCTTCTCGGGAATGAATCTAGTTGTTAACTATATGCAAGAGATCATTGCACCAGCTGGGAAGGCGATGTCTAAAGCGCTGGGCGTGACCCTAAATGCAGTCGATGCTGGTTGGACTGGTGTAGCAGCGATCACGTGGTCGTATAAAGTAGCGTTTCTCTTTTTCCCGTTATTATTAGCGATCAATTTTGTGATGTTGACATTCAACTGGACTAAGACACTCAATGTTGATATGTGGAACGTTTGGAACAAGATCTTTACCTACGTTATCGTGTACTATTTTACTAATAATATGTTTTTAGGCTTCATTGTTGCTTCGATCCAGATCATCTTTGAACTCAAGATCGGTGATGTTTGGCAACGCCACATTGAAGATATGACAGGGATGGAAGGGGTAACGGTCCCGCATTTTATTACGTTATTTGCGGTTATCCTTAACCCGATAAATAAATTATTAGATTACATTCCGATCTTCAATAAGCCATTTGACTCAGAAGCGATCCAAAAAAAGATCGGGATCTTTGGGGAAAATAAAGTTATGGGCTTTATCATTGGGATCTTGTTAGGTTTTGGTGCAGGTTATGGATTATCAAAATCATTGATGCTAGCGATCCAAGCTGCAACTGCGATGACGCTGTTTCCAATGATCTCTAAATTATTCATGGAGGCTTTGAACCCGATTGCAGACGCTATGAGTAATTTTATGAAAAAGCATTTCAAAGATCGCCAAGTTTACATTGGTTTAGATTGGCCGATCTTAGCCGGACGCAGTGAATTTTGGGTGACCGTTATCGTTTTAGTGCCAGTTGAACTACTCTTTGCGATCATCTTACCAAACAATAACATCCTACCATTTGCGGGGATCATCAATCTTTCTTTTGCCGTAGCTGCCTTACTTTTGACAGGGGCTAACCTTTTGCGCATGATCGTTTTAGGGATCATCTCAACTCCGATCTTCTTGTATGGTGGGACGTACTTTGCACCAATGATCACTAAATTAGCAGTTCAGACCGGGAGCTTTAAAGTTCCAGCCGGACAACAACTATCCTGGTCAACGATCGAAGGACCCGATTTTCGTTTGTTCTTTGGTCAAGCCTTGGCCGGACAATGGTGGGCGGTAGTAGCTGCAGTTATTTGGACGGTGCTGTTTATTTGGTTGTATAAAGATCAACAAAAGATAGCTTTGCCAAGTAAACGCTATGCGACGCTAGCTGGTGTTACACCAACTAGCACAGTTGCACCAAAGGCAAGCGCAAACTATCAAGACATCGATCTGAACGCTTTAGATGGGATGCATATTGGTGGTAAAAAGAAGGTCAATGATTATCAAAATATTGATCTAAATGTCTTGGATGGGATGAACTTTAGTCAGAAAAAGAAGGTGAAATAGATGTTATCGTCAAAGAGATTTTGGTCACTATGTTTATTATTAGCAGTAGGTTCATTTTTAGCTAGTCTGATCAAGCGGGATCTGTGGTTATTATTAGTGGCTGGAAGCCTTGCGAGCATAACGTATTTCATGGGTGATGACATATTATTTGCAGAATATAACAAGAAACGTGAAGCTAAGCGAGCACGTTTGCAAAAAGCATTTGATGATAGGAGGAAAATGTGATGACAGAGACATTTTTATTTGAAGCAGAGCGGCGTGATATGGCACGGGTCGCACGAAAGATGTTTGAGCGGAAAATGACTAACGTGGCTGGGGGAAATATTTCCCAGAAAATAACCGCTCCTGAGGATGTCAAATATGGTCATGTTAAGATCAAAAAAGGTCATGACTATATGATAATGACGCCGACATTCATGTCAGAAGCTTGGTTTGGCGAACTCGAAGCCAGTCAGATCTTAGTTGTGGACTTGAAAACGGGGCAACAGATCGATGGTTCAGGGCGGTTGACCCGTGAGGTAAATCTGCACCAAGAGGCCTATCAAGCCAATAAAGATATCAAGGTCGTTTATCATTCACATGCCCCTAAATCAATGTTTTGGGCCACGATCGGGCGTGACATGCCTAATGTGACTGAGGCAACGAGTCACGACCTGGATTTAGGAGAAATCAAATGTCTGCCATATCGCCCAGCTTGTTCCAAAGAACTGGCAGATATGGTCTATGAACATCTGCTATCATTGGGAGATAAAGCTGCCAATAACATCTTCTTGCTGGATAGCCATGGGGTGCTGATCACCACTGATGACTTGCATCACGCTACCTGCATCTTGGAAACAGTCGAATGGAATGCCGAGATCGCATATAAGGAAGCCGTATTTCAAGGGCTGGGATTGTTGCAGGGGTATAGATCTAAGGGAGTAGTTGTAGAAAGATAAAAAGCAGAATTAGCAGTTGAGAAAGTAGCAACTATGTGATAGATACAAATAAGGGCGGATATCCCACACAGTGGTAATTTATCCGCCTTTATTTTATTTAAAATAATAGTCCCCATAAATGATGCCGCGCAATGCATTGACGTTGAGATCTTTGGTGAGGGGCCACCATTTTGGCATCATGATGGTAATTGGTTCAAATTCACTGGCTTTGACATGTTGCATGACATTGACGCGAAGTGAAACAAAAAAGGAATTTGGGACCGTCTGTTGTTTTTGAGCGATACTATCTAACGTGGGTGGAACTGGTCGTTTAAGCTTTCGCCACTTCTTATCTACGTGATACTCAAGGATAGCTGAAGCGTAGGTAAGTGATTCGGCTAGATCCATTTTCTCAGTTCGGATGACTAGTTCTTGAATATCTAAAACAAAAAAATCATAGCCTTCTTTGTCGTTAACAACTGCAAAAGCTGGAAAATGGAGCACGATCTTAGGTTTTAGAGCCATATAAATTCCCCCTTTTTATATTTAAGCAAATATATCTCGAACTACAATGTAGCACTTTTAGTAAGTAAATGGGAGATGATTAGTAATTTTTTATAATTTCTAGGTTTTGGCTATAATACTATGGTCAAAGCAAATACGAAAGTTAAATCATCAGCAAAATATTGGGATTTCTACCTGACTGAGCTACATATGGATGGTTATCGACTAATTTTTATCAGCCGAAATATTGAAATTAATGGTAGATAAATGTCATAATAAAAGTGTAGTAAGCGTTTTTTTGTGGTAGTGAAATTTATTATTACAAGGAGGAAGGGTGATGGATCTTAAAAAAGAACGGAAGGCTACTTATGCTGCTGCTAGTGGTGGCATTAGTGCTTTTATTGGCACATATTTTAATTTTCCGATCTGGTTACTCATACTTACAGTTTTGAGTGCAACTTATCTAAGTGTACGTTTGCTAAAATAATAGTAGTGAAAAATAACTCAGAAAATAGGTATATATAAGAAATGCATTTGTATCAGCAGTTGATCTCTCACTGGTATAGATGCATTTTTGTCATCTGATGAAATAACTCGCCATGCTGATCAAATAGGACAAAATGCAAAATAAAAATATATGTACACTATTTTCAATGAATTACCGTAACGATGTGGTAGTTTTTTGAATTCTAAATGTAAACGCTAACATGTATACTGGAGGTAACAAAAGAAAGGATGGTAGGTATGACAGGATTTGCAAAAGATTTCCTTTGGGGTGGCGCAGTTGCTGCTCATCAGCTGGAAGGAGCATGGAAGGCAGACGGCAAAGGTATCAGTGTAGCCGATGTGATGACGGTCGGTGGTCCTGATCGTCTGCGTAAAATCACAGCTGGTGTCTTACCTGGGGAATATTATCCCAATCATGAAGGAATAGATTTTTATCATCGCTATAAAGAAGATATTGCACTATTTGCAGAAATGGGATTTAAATGTTTTCGGACCTCCATTGCATGGACTCGGATCTTTCCAAATGGTGATGAAATTGAACCTAATGAGGCAGGATTACAGTTTTATGATGATCTATTTGATGAGTGCCTAAAATATGGGATCGAACCCGTGGTAACTCTTTCACACTTTGAGCTCCCATATCATTTAGTGACAGAATATGGTGGGTTTGCTAACCGTAAACTGATCGACTTTTTTGTCAGATTTGCTGAAGTTTGCTTTAAGCGCTATCAAGGTAAAGTTAAATACTGGATGACTTTTAATGAGATCAATAACCAAGCTAATTACAGTGAGCCATTTTTTGCTTTCACTAACTCAGGCTTATTATTCAAAGAAGGTGATGATCGGGAAAAGATCATGTATCAAGCAGCTCACTACGAATTAGTTGCCAGTGCTAAAGCAGTCCAGATCGGAAAAGCGATCGATCCTGATTTTCAGATCGGCTGTATGATCGCAATGTGTCCGATCTATCCGGCGACCTGCAAGCCAGATGATATTTTGATGGCGCAAAAAGCTATGGAAAAACGCTATTATTTCACTGATGTTCATGTATATGGCAAGTATCCAAATTATATGCAAAAATACTTTGAGCGTAAAGGCTATGACTTAGATATTACTCCAGAAGATCTAGCTGAATTGTCTAAGGGGACCGTTGATTATATCGGCTTGAGTTATTACATGTCATTTGCGATCAAGCATGCAAGCGATAATCCTGACTATGATTATCGTGAGCCTAAAGATATTGTGCGTAATGAATATATCCAAACTTCCGATTGGGGCTGGCAGATCGATCCCACAGGTCTACGTTATTCCTTGAATTGGTTGACTGATCAATATCGTTTGCCACTATTCATCGTCGAAAATGGCTTTGGGGCGATCGATGAAAAAGAAGCCGATGGAAGTGTGCATGACACCTATCGAATCGACTACTTCAGAGATCATATCCGTGAAATGAAAAAAGCTGTAGTCGAAGACGGTGTCGAGTTACTCGGGTATACTCCATGGGGCTGTATCGATTTGATCTCGGCGGGAACCGGTGAGATGAAGAAACGCTATGGTTTTATCTATGTTGATCGAGATAACCAGGGAAATGGAACTTTAGCTCGGAGTAAAAAGGATTCTTTTGCTTGGTATCAAAAAGTGATCGCCTCCAACGGTGAAAAATTGGATTAATAAAAGAAATGAGGAAAATAAAATGAAAAAAGTATTGATCATTTGTGCTGGTGGGATGTCATCATCAGTTATCGCTAAGAAAACAACGGAAAATCTACAAGCTAAGGGAGAAGAGATTCAAGTTGATGCAACTTCACAATCACAAGGGGCAAATGTGATCGCTAAAGATGAATATGATCTTTACCTAGTCAGCCCACAGACAAAGATGTATTTTGACAGCTTAGCTAAGAATGCTCAAAAATACGCAAAACCGATCCTAAATATCCCACCACAAGCTTATGTGCCAATTCCAATGGGGATCGACAAATTATCGCAGTTGATATTGGAAAATATTTAACGAGGATAGTTAGTGATGCTGGGGAAACGTGAAAAACAGATTTTAAAATTACTTTTTGAACAAAAGCCGGCCTACGTAACTAGTCAAACACTCGCCCACAAGCTCAAAGTTTCAAATAAGACTGCACGGAAATATCTGGAATTATTGGAGACGAGTTTGAAAGCAGCTACTTTTGCTACTATCGAAGCTAAGCGGGGTAGTGGCTATCGCTTGCAGATCATGGATGAAGCCAATTTTGCCAAATTTTATCTGCAGGAAATAAAGCAAAAAGACATCACAGCGATAAAAGAAGCTAGTGATCGGCAGGATTATATCTTGAATCGATTATTATTTGAACAAGAAGCAAGTTATGTTGATGATTTGGCAAGTGAATTATTTGTTTCACGCTCAACGCTCTCTAAAGAGTTAGCGGAGATCAAGAAATTACTTGAGCCTTATCAGATCAAGCTCGAAAGTAAATGTCATCGCGGGATCTACCTAGTAGGTAATGAAAAAAATATTCGACGTTTTATCATTGAATATTTCTTTAAAGATCGTTTACAGGATAATCTTTTTGCTTTTTCTGAATACAGTAATTTGTTAGAAGGAGTCATGGTCGACGAGATCGTTTTGAGCGTTTTAGAAGAGTGTCGTAAAGCCAAGTTAAAACTATCAGATCTGGTGATATATAATCTTGTATTACACCTTGGGTTAGCGACCAAGCGGATTCAAAATGGGTTTACGATGGATCTGAAGACACCGCTTGAGCTTGGACCTAGCTCATTGGAATATCAAACAGCAGTTAAGATCTTAGACCGACTCGAAGCCAAAATGCACCTTAAGTTTGCTGACAAAGAGGCTGAATTTGTAGCGCTACACTTAAAAAGTGAACAAGGTACAGCGCAGATCTTACAACAAACTAAATTGACCAAAAATGAGATCGAGATACAGCTAGTACAAGTTTTACAGGTACTTGATCAAGAGCTAGAAATTGAGCTAGCACAAGACCAAATATTACTCGATGGCTTGATGTTGCATTTTATCCCGCTATTAGTTCGGCTGCAACAGTGTGAGAGTTTAGAAAATCCGCTATTGGCTGAAATAAAAGCTAAACACCCCCAAATACTGGCGTTAACGATCAAGTATTTCTCCCAGATGCCACTCTTTGAGCAGTACCATATGACAGAAGATGAGTGGGCTTACTTAGCATTACATGTGATTGCAGCACTTGAGCGTCACTATAATGCACAAAAAGCCCGAGTACTCGTGATTTGTGCAACGGGTCAAGGTAGTGCGCAGATGATAAAAAATCGGCTTGAACATGAATTTGGAGCTAAGCTAAATATTCAAGCTGTCATTAGTTACTATGAGTTTGCTAAATACGATCTAAGAAATATCGATCTAGTGATCTCGGCGTTAAACCTGGGAAATATGGTCTTCAATGTTCCAGTTGTCCAAGTCAGTGTTTTTTTGAGTGAAGAAGATATCCGGCATATCAATTACTTTTTGGGGAAGCAAAAACTGCGATTTTTCCAAGCGGAAAAGCTAGCACTACCTGAAGAAACAGATATTTCAGCGGTTAGAAGTGGTTTTAGTGAGAAATTGTTTTATTTTAGTCACACAGTACAGACTAAAGAGCAGGTTCTGGCTGAACTGACTGCGCGGATCGCTCAAGTTGAACAGCGTGAGCTTACTACTGAACTCTTAAAACAGCTAAAACTTAGAGAATCATACAGTTCAGTTGTTTTTTCGCAGTATATGGCTGTACCTCATCCAGTGGAAGCGGTAACGGATGCAGGTTATGTTGCGGTGGCGGTAGTACCCAAAGGGATAATGTGGGATGAAGAACACCGAGATATCCAATTAGTTTTCTTGTTATCACCTGATAAATTGGGGAATTTTGCGGTCGATAAAGTTAGTCAGCAGCTAGTTAAGGTAATGGAAGATGATACATTACGCCAGACTTTGGTAGCTAGCCCTGATTTTACTAGTTTTATACAGAGCTTGTTGGCGTAGGTTTGTGAAAGGATAGAAAGAGTATGGAAGCAGAAAAAATTCAAACAGTTGCATTTGAAATTATTTTAAATAGTGGTGACGCCCGGACACTTGTACATGAAGGCTTCAAGAATATGCGCAATGGTGAGTACCAAAAAGCGAAGTTACAGCTAGAAGAGGCTAATGCTCCGCTAGTCAAAGCCCATCAGGCCCAAGCGAAGTTGTTACAAGAATATGCAAGTGGTGAAAAAATTGAGATGGAGATTATTATGGTGCATGCCCAAGATCATCTCATGACAACGATGACCTTAAGGGAAGTCGCCCTTGAAATGTTAGCCATGTATCAGAAATTAGCCTAGTGATCGTAGGGGGGGAAGACGGATGGAAAAGCAAAGTTTTGTACGTTTAGAGAAAGAGACCGCAGTAAAGAATTTCAGATATAATCGTTTTTTATTGTTGCGCTATTTGTTGGCTGGTTTCTTCTTCATGAACTTATATTGGGGATTATCCTTAGCCTTAAGTCAAAGTTGGGTAGCACTCTTACCTTTTGGCCTGATGGTTTTGAATTTGCCAGCGATCGCAGAACATTTGCGGTTATACGGCTATCCCTCAAATGAGATCAAAGGGCAATTAGATCAGCATCGGCGGTATCAATGGGTCCAATTAGGGGCAAATCTAGTCTTAGTTGTTATGTGTTGGGCAGGCTCGGGCTTTCAAATGGTTTTTCCATTTTTGAATGCTGATCCAAGTAGTCGAGGATTTGTGAGCTGTATTTTATTGAGTGGGATCTTACTTTCACTACTCAGCTTGCGTAAAATATCCAAGATCTACGCCAATCTTGACCGCCATGCCAGATATATCGATGAATTTGAACAAAAAAATAAGGAGTGAGAAAAGTGGACGGAAATAAAGTTTTTAACTTTCTCGAAAAGAATTTAATGGGGCCGATGGGCAAGATCGCCTCTAAAAAGGTAGTTCGTGCGATCATGGGAGCCGGGATGGGTGCCATTCCATTTACGATCGTTGGTTCGATGTTTTTAGTGTTCAACGTGTTGCCGATGACATTTCCATTTTTGGAAGGCTTTTTTAACGCAACTTTCTTTAAATTTAGTGATCTCTACATGTTAGCTAACAGCACAACAATGGGGATCTTAGCATTGTATTTTTGTATTGGGTTAGGCTATGAATATACTAAGATCATTGCCGAAGAAGATGATTTGAATATGTCACCGATCTCAGGGGCTTTGTTGGCGATGTTTGCCTTCTTCTTATCGATCCCACAATTGGTATTTGAAGGTGGTAAAGTAGTACGCGTGAACAATGCTAAAGAAAATATCATCAATGGTTGGGCAATCAGTGGTGATGGAGTAGCTCGTCTGGGAACAGTTGGAATCTTTACTGGAATCATCATGGCAGTTATCGCCGTGCAATTATATCGTTTATGTGTCGCTAAAAATTGGGTCATCAAGATGCCAGAACAAGTGCCAGAGGGTGTTTCTAAAGCCTTTACCGCATTGATCCCAGCTTTTGTCGTAGCATTTGTTGTCTTACTTATTAATGGTTGCCTTGTTTTCTTTAATACCGATATCTTCAAGCTGATCGATATTCCATTTGGCTTTGTGACACAGTTGACTAATAGTTGGCTCGGGGTCATGGTGATCTACTTCTTGATGCATGCACTATGGATCGTGGGGATCCACGGGGCTAATATTATTGCATCCCTGATCGCTCCGATCACATTAGGGAATTTAGCTAAAAATGCTGCTGGGGAACATATTCCATTGGCAGGGGAATTTACAAATGCATTTGTAACGATCGGGGGTTCAGGGGCAACACTTGGGTTATGTCTTTTCTTAGTGTATATGGCCAAGTCGGAACAGTTGAAAGTGCTAGGCAAGGCAGCGATCGTTCCATGTATCTTTAATATCAATGAACCACTCATCTTTGGGATCCCACTGATCTACAATCCATTTATAGCGATCCCATTCTTCCTAGCACCAATGACTTCAGCTTCGATCGCATACTTTGCGATCAAATTGGAATTGATCAGACCGGTGATCGCTAATATGCCATGGCCTTCGCCGATCGGGGTCGGTGCTTTCATCAGTACTGGTGGTGATTGGCGAGCAGCTGTAGTTGCTGTTATTTGTGCCCTTACAGCTTTTGTGATCTATCTACCATTTGCAAAAGCTTATGATAAGAAATTACTGGATGAAGAACAAGTGGCTTAAAACTAAGAAGATGCGTCTCTGATTTATCAGAGGCGTATTTTTGTGGTTTTTAAATTATACAACGATAACTATTAGATGATAAAATATAGATATAAATAATTTTTTAGATATTATATTTGCTCTAGGAGGTGTCTTTATGAATGGATGGAAAGAAGTATTAAGTATTTTTGCAGTGACGATCAGTGTTGGATTGCTCATTGGGATGCTACTTTTGATCAATTCAACTAAAAAGATCGACAAGAGCCAACAAGAGATCCGCCAAGAAAAAATTACCAAAGCCCAATCACAACAAAGCAGTGAAGCTAGATCAAAGGCTTCAAGCACCAAAGTAGAAGTGCCGGAAGCTGAGACGACGTATGATACGACCGAAGAAACAGAACCAGCCGTAGAGAGTACAAGTGAATATGAGATCGTTGGTGATCCAATTGATTATACCGATGCACCAGGGCCACAAGCGCCAGCGTGGTACTATGAGTGTGATGCCAAAAACCATCGGACGCAGTATATTGAGCGCATTCAAGTAGACAGATCAACGGATGAAAGGCCAGTCTATTGTGGTTCATTTATCTGTCATACAGACCATTTTTACCAAGATTTTGAGAATTTATTCTATATCTCACCAGAAAAAGAAGCATATATTTCTTCACTGCAAGGATCTTATCGGCAAAGTAGTAGTGATTAAGGTTGTAAAAAGGTGTACTATGTGAGTAAACACATGGGGGTGGTAAGAAAATGCGCACATATAAACGAAGTATGCCGACATTACGTTTAAAGTCAGATGTTTCAACGGTATATTGTAAATTTGAGCTCTTAAGTGAAGAAGAATGCCAGTCCTATGGATTCCAGGAAGTGTATAAGATCCAATGGGATATTCATGGACATGTTTCATATGCTACGACTGGATATTCATTTATGGGGGCGATCAGCTATTTGCTTAAGCTGATAAAAGAGGTGCTCAAAGATGATGAAACTGATTATTATGAAGTTTTTGAGTCAGATGAGGATGATTTTTATGATCTCGTTTTTCAACGTGAAGGAAAAGAACGCTCACTTGAATTGCGTTGTTACTTAGAGGGAACTAGTCAAGATCGGCTGACAATACATTTTGACGAAAGTGAGATCGTTTCTTTGGGGATCTACTGTCAACTTTTTGAAGGGCAATTAGATAAGTCTATGGTGCCCGTACAGCATATGTATGACCTAGGTGTTTTTCAAGGCGATTAACAAATAATGAAAACATTGGATGTTCCATTTGGAAAATTTTGGATAACCGCAAATGGTGAACCGATCGACTTTAAGATCGAGGACCATACGGAGGAAAGTCTAGCTTGTGTTAAAGAGGTAAATCCAAGATATAATATAGAAAAAGCATATTTATTAAGACCAAAGTTACCGTCACACTTTGATGAATTAAATGTGAGAATTAGTACTGATAATCAAGCAAGGTATGATTACGAAGCCGATAAATTACCTGGATATATAGAAGTTCCAGATAGCTTCAAAGATCTACTCTATTTTCAAGTAGTATATAAAAAATTTAGTGATTATTTTACACGTGAAGAGGCAGGCTTCTACGACGATTCGTTGTGGTGGGCGATGTAAGTAAACAAGGTCTACAGAAAATTTTGTTTTTCTGTAGACCTTATATTTTTATCTCAATGAGCGCCGATAACCAGCGGCTTGCGCTTCGGCTTCAGTGCTGAAATAGACTGCATTTTCTGAGTTCATCCGGTAGCCTCGTTGCCCGGGAACATGATAGATCATGCTTCGAGAATTACCGACGATCGTTCCTTGTGCATTCGCATCAGCAGTGTTCATATCGCCATTGTTAACAGGTGCATTCCCAGCTTGGCTATTGTTGGCATTGTCGTTAGCTTGGGCTTGTTCAGCTTGTGCCTGAGCAGCGGCACTTTCACTAGCTCGACTTGCCTCTTCTTGCGCGATACGTTCACTTTCGGCTTCCTCACTCTCGGATTCGGCAATACTTTCTGACTCTTCACGCTCGCTTTCAGCTTCTTCGCTAGCAGCCTTTTCACTTTCTTCTTTAGCAATGCTTTCTGAACGTGCTTCAGCTTCTGAACTATCCTCGCTACTGCTAGAGCAGGCTGTCAGAAATGAAAATGATAGAAAAATAATTGCGATAACACTCAGCAAAGAGTGCTTTTTAAACATTTTCTCCATAATGACATACCCCTTAGATTTATTTTTAAATATAATTTAATTTTACTAAAATGTTAAGGGTTTCACAAAAGGAGATTGCTGTATAAAACCGCTAATTTAGTGTGATCGTACTAAAAAAGAGCACGCTAGAAAAACGCGCTCTCATCGGCTATCTGTAGGCTTTACGATAACCAGCTGCTTGGGTTTCAGCTTCGGTATTGAAATAGACCGCATTGGATGAATTCATCCGGTAGCCTCGTTGGCCAGGGACGTGATAGATCATGCTATTGGCATTGCCCACGATCACGCCTTGTGCATTGGCATCAGCGGTATTCATGTCACCATTATTGACGGGATGACCGCCTCCATTTGAGGCAGCAGGCTCTACAGTAGAGTTTTGATCAGTTGCAGTTTGTGTAGCGGCGACACTTTCTTCATCGGCGCGACTTTCTGATTCAGTTTGAGCCCGACTTTCACTTTCGGCTTGAGCTAAACTTTCACTTGTTTGGCGCTCGGACTCCAAATCAGCAGCTGATCCATCATCTGAGCTCTCAGCTTCACTTTCTTCATCTGCAAAAATGTCATCATCATCTTCGTCAGCGTCTGTTGACTCATCATCAGCTAGATCTGAGTCAGCAACTAAACTAGAGTCGGTATCTGAAGCGACGTTGCTAGTATTGTGGGCGTTTGAAAAAGAACCACATAGTATTAAAGATAATATAGCAATTGTGATGCAGATCTTAGGACGTTTCCGTTGTTGGTCGACTTTTAGATAATGGACGCAACAAAAAATGCAAATCAAAAAATAAGGGCAAAAAAGTACTCACTTCAAAAACTCCTTTAAATAAAACAATAAAGATCAATTTTACTCTTAGTTGTATGCAACATGCAATTTTTAGAAGGGCTAGTAACCTAACTTGAAAAATGCTATCCTATATATGTAAACGTTATCATTGGGAAATTCAAGAAATGCAGGGATTTTATGAGTAAATTAGATGGTTTTAAAGATGAAGTTGTTGGTAAGGTCAAAGAAACGGAAGGTAAACTTACGGATGATAAAGTTCGTGAAGCTCAGGGCAAAGGCCAAGGTTTAGTCGGAAAAGCTAAATTAAAAGCCGAAGAGTTAAAAGATGATGTCAAAGCTGGTGTTGACGAACTCAAAGAAAAATTTGATAAGTAGTATAAAGAGGTCCCACTATGATACAGAAAATCATAGTAGGACCTCTTTTTATTGTTGAATAGTTATAAAAGAGATCTATCTCAATTCATGGTAGAGTTCGATAAAGTTTTCAAAGCGCGGTAAGGTCAAGGATAAGTAGCCATAATCACGGGTATCGACAAGTCCTTTTTGTTTTAGGCGTTCACGATAAACAGACATCAAGGAAGATGAAAAGCCTAGTGCCTCACGAATATCTTTGATACGAGATCTACCACTTTTGGCGATCGTAGCTAGAACATCTTGATCTTTGCTAGATAACTCTTGCCAGATCTTTTGATAGACCAATTCTTGAAGATATTGATCAAATTCGGGTAAGAGCTGTTCGATCGTTTGCGGTTTTTGTTGATACCAGAGATAACCTAAAACTTGGTAGGCAAAAGGATAGCCTCTTGTTGTTAATGCCATTTTTCGTGCTACCTTACTTGGAACGTGTAAGATGTTTTGATATGATGCTGTGATGGCATTTAGATTTAGTGGCGCTAAGTTTATCTTTGGGGCTCGATATAGAAATGTTAGTGCGCGGTCATCTTGGATCTCACTGATATTTTCAAATAGACCAGTCATTAGTAAAAATAATGGTAGATCCTGTCGAATGAAGATCTGAAAAGAACTAGCAAAGACTTTGATATGATCATTTGCAGTTACTTCATCGATCGTAACTAGTAGGCGTTTGTTGTGTTCGCGTAGCTTCTTTAACATCAATTCTAGGACTGTTTCGATATCTGTCACGGGTGGTGTGTTTTCGAAGGCAACACCCAGACCAAAGGCAGAAAAGTCAAATCTAGCTTTGATAAAAAGGGTGTGCAATTCGTCGATCGCATAGAGTTTTGCGGCTAAACTTGTGAGCAGATCGCGAGTGGGATTTAATTCCACTACGATCCAGTCTGCTTTTTGACGTAATTCATGGCTGATCGTCGAAAGCATGACCGTTTTTCCACTACCTCTAACGCCAGTAAGCATGTAGAGTTGTGCTGAGGGTTCACTGGCGTTAAGATCGTCAATGATCATATTTGTTTGGGCTAAGCGTGAAATATATTGATTGGGCTTTTTTCCAAAACTAAGGGTAAATGGATTCAATTATCTCGCCTCTTCTTCGTATATAACTTTATATAACTTTTTTATTATTATATAACTTTATATAACTTTTGCCAATTTATTTAGATTTTAAGTTGATCTCAAAATACTTGAGTGCAGAGAAACATGTAATACAATACAGCATCATTTTCAGCAAGTAAAAGTGAGAGCGTCATGGTAAATGTTGGAATTAAAAGGGCATAGGATCTCTGAGTTGATTTTTGATGTAACTAGGGTGTGCTCAAGGACGCATATTGCTTTATAGATCCAGGTCTAAGCTTTTCCGAAGTAATTTATAGAAAGTGCTTTCATCATAGCCTTGTAAACCTGAAACTTGACCGTCACCCATCTCCATAATGATCAGCTGTCCACTAGCTGTACGAGCAAAGTCGATCGTACAGAAATTAGACGGAATCTGCTTTTGGGCTACTTGAATGAGTTTTTGATCTGCTAGAGATAAAGTGAGCTTTTCTGCTCTCCAATAGTTAATGAGCGCAAGCGGAGAGTTATTTAGATAAAAAACTCGGTACTCTTCAAAAATCGGGGTGTGACTTTTTGGATGTTCTCCTAAACTTTTTAGTTCGATAAATTTACGCATTACCAAACCGCCAACTAGCTCAGTTCCTTGACGCTCGATAAAATTATGTACAACTTGCAAAGCATGGGTAGTATCACTAGTGTTTGGAATATAAAATGCCTCATCCCATTCATATTTTCGACTTTTGACAAAATCTTTGATCGTAACAGCCCCACTAAATTGTTTGAGTAGTTGGCGGATGCTTGCCTCAGATAGGTCACTAGTCCACCGTGTTTGCAGTTGATTTTTTCCAGTAGCCCAGTTGGGGAGTAAGTGAGCAGCTTCATATTCAGCCAGATCGTTTAGCATTTTCCCACCCTGACCTTGGATAAAGTTGACCAACTTAGCGTATAACCCAAGTTTTAACATCCAGCCCCGATAGATATAGACCGTATCTTGAGTGACCTGGCAGTTCAAAGCAACTGTGTTCTTCTCAAATAATTTCTGTTGATCGATCAAGCCAACTGGAAAATATTTTTTCGCAGCTTGATATTCTTTGGTATATTCAAAATCAGGTGCTTTAGGATCAAGCAGGTCAGTTAGGAATAAAACTACATATTTCATCTCATTACCTTCTCAGTGTTTTTTCTTAAGTATAGCTAAGAAAAGAAGATCCGTAAACGTTCGCAACGGGCGTGAAGCTATGCTATATAGAAATAGGACTGATAGTTATTCTGTAATGTCCATTGAAAGGTGTGCACTGATTGTTTCTTCGCTGAAAAAAATCAGTGAATGGACTGTATCGGTCTCATCAGTGCTAGTACAGGGAGATCCGCTGATCGTCATGGCTCGAGCGCGTGTCTACGTAAAGCGTCAATTTATTGAAACTAAGACTTGCTATATCAGGTCGGATGTTTGTTTTTTTAAAAAATATACGAATAAATAACTTATTGATTGATTTATACGTACAAATATATTATTATGTATTTGTGAATTGAAAGCGCTTCAAAAATAAAAATCAAGGAGAAAGCAAATGACACAGACTGAGAAAAAGATTTCGAGTAAGTTCATATATTTTTTTGGTTCATTTGGTGGGATATTATTTGGGTATGATATCGGTGTAATGACCGGTGCTTTGCCATTTTTACAACAAGACTGGGCGCTACAAAATGACGCTGGGATCGTTGGGTGGATCACTTCGGCTGTAATGTTCGGGGCGATCTTTGGTGGAGCCTTGGCGGGACAATTATCTGACCGTTACGGGCGACGTAAGATGATCTTGATGTCAGCTATTATTTTTGTAGTCTTTTCATTACTTTCAGGTTTTTCGCCTAACAATGGTACGATCTACTTAGTTATCGTCCGTATCTTCTTAGGGTTAGCTGTTGGGGCTGCTTCGGCGTTAGTTCCTGCTTATATGTCAGAAATGGCACCAGCTAATGCTCGGGGACGCTTATCTGGTTTGAATCAAACGATGATCGTTTCAGGGATGCTGTTATCCTATATTGTTGACTTTGCATTAAAGGATCTACCGGATGCGATCGCTTGGCGTTTCATGCTCGGGCTCGCTGCAGTACCAGCATTGATCTTATATCTAGGTGTCTTACGTTTGCCAGAATCACCACGTTTCCTATTACATCATGGTGAAGCTAAGCAAGCATATGCAGTTTTAGAATGTATCCGCAAAGATCGAGCTGAGGTTGAGGCTGAATTTGAAAATATCAAAGAAACGATCGCGGCTGAAGATAAGGCGACGCAGACGTCATGGTTGAGTTTATTTAGCAAGAAATATCGCTATTTAGTGATCGCTGGGGTCGGAGTCGCAGCCTTCCAACAATTCCAAGGGGCAAATGCGATCTTCTACTATATTCCCTTGATCGTTGAAAAAGCAACTGGACAAGCAGCCTCGTCTAATTTATTATGGCCGATCATTCAAGGTGTCATTTTAGTTATCGGTTCGTTGGTCTACATGGCGATCGCTGAGAAATTCAACCGGCGCACATTACTCATGCTAGGTGGGACCGTGATGGGCTTATCGTTTATCTTGCCAAGTATCTTGAATATGATATTACCAAATATGGATCCGATCATGATCGTTATCTTCTTATGTGTCTATGTTGCCTTTTATTCTGCAACTTGGGCGCCATTGACTTGGGTATTAGTTGGTGAAATCTTCCCATTGAGTATCCGGGGTAAAGCAGCTGGCTTAGCTTCATCAATGAATTGGATCGGCTCATGGCTAGTGGGACTTTTATTCCCGATCATGACGATGAACATGTCCCAAGAAGCTGTTTTTGCGATCTTTGGTGCTATCTGTTTCTTAGGCGTTCTCTTCGTTAAGACGCGCGTACCAGAAACAAGAGGGCATACATTAGAAGAGATCGAAGCTCAAGGTACACAACAAAATGAAAGCGTTACCCAAAGATTGAATGGAGGGATCAAGCATGAACTTAGCCACGACCGCAAGTAAATTAAAGCAAGGACAAACCGCATTAGGGATCGAATTAGGTTCGACCCGGATCAAATGTGTCTTGATCGATGATAGAGCTGAAACGATCGCGACCGGAAGTTATACCTGGGAAAATAAATTTGAAGATGGCATCTGGACTTATTCATTAGATGAGGTCTGGGAAGGCATTCAACAAGCTTATCGGGAACTTTCGACCAAGATCTGGGGGATATATCATGTGCCGCTAGAAAATATCGGTTCGATCGGGATCAGTGCGATGATGCATGGTTATCTGGCATTTGACAAAGATGAACAGCTATTAGTGCCCTTTAGAACTTGGCGCAATAATATCACACAACAAGCAGCCGATGAGTTGACTGAAGCTTTCAATTTTAATATTCCACAACGCTGGAGTATTGCGCACTTGTATCAAGCGATCTTAGATCAAGAAGAACATGTACCAAAGCTCGACTTTTTGACGACGCTGGCAGGCTATGTTCACTGGCGGTTGACTGGTGAAAAAGTCCTTGGGATCGGGGATGCTTCTGGCATGTTTCCGATCGATGTGTCGACTAAAGACTACGATCAAAATAAGCTTTCGATCTTTAATGACCTGGTCGCTACTAAACATTATCCGTGGGATCTAGTTGATATTTTGCCTAAACCGTTGCTTGCGGGGACAAATGCCGGTACTTTGACTAAAGCAGGGGCTAAATTGCTTGATCCAACGCAGACTTTGCAAGCAGGCAGTTTATTAGCTCCACCTGAGGGCGATGCAGGGACTGGCATGGTCAGCACCAATAGTGTTCGGATCCACACTGGCAACATTTCAGTCGGAACGTCAGCTTTTTCGATGAATGTTTTGGAACACCCGTTAAAACAAGTCTATCGTGATATCGACATCGTGACGACACCAGCTGGTTTACCAGTGGCGATGGTCCATACCAACAACTGTTCATCAGATATCAATGCTTGGGCAAATATCTTTGCTGAATTTGCTAAATGTTTAGGTGTAAATATCAGTCCAGACAAGCTTTATGAAACATTATTTACGCAAAGTGCTAAGGCTAGACCCGATGCAGGTGGGTTGATCAATTACAGTTATCTTTCGGGGGAAAATATCACCCAGATCCAAAAAGGACGTCCGCTATTTGTTCGGACCGAATCCAGTGTTTTTGATCTACCAGACTTTTTCTTGAGCCAACTTTATGGCGCTTTTGCACCGTTGAAGTTAGGGATGGATACATTATTTAACGAGGAAAAAATTAAAACCCGGGTTATGATCGCTCAGGGGGGGCTCTTCAAGACCCCTGTTATTGGACAACAGATCTTAGCCAATGCCCTTGATCTGCCGATAATGGTGATGAAGACGGCTGACACGGGTGGTCCATGGGGCATGGCGCTTTTGGCATTATATGCTAAGAGTGGGACAGAGTTATCTTTAGAAGAATATTTAGATAAAAAAGTGTTCAAACAAGTTGAGAGTATGACCTTATTACCTGAAAAAGCCGGGGTCAAAGGTTATGCAAAATATATTAAGCGCTATCAAGGTGGTCTAGCAGTTGAAGCTTTAGCAGGTGAAAAATTTGAATAGGAGATCTTTTAAATGTTAGAAAAACTAAAAAATGAAGTTTACGATGCCAATATGCAGTTACCTAAGTTAGATCTAGTGACTTTTACTTGGGGTAACGTATCGGGGATCGATCGGGATAAGGGCTTGTTTGTCATCAAACCGTCTGGGGTCGATTATAACGAGCTTAAACCTTCTGACATGGTCGTTGTCGATCTAAAGGGAAATGTGGTCGAAGGTAACTTGAATCCATCCTCAGATACTCCGACGCATACCGTTTTATACAATGCATTTCCTAAGATCGGTGGGATCGTGCATACGCACTCACCGTGGGCCGTGGCTTTTGCGGCTGCGCGGATGGATATTCCAGCGTTGAATACGACACACGCCGATACATTTTATGGTGATATCCCTGCAGCGCCGGCTTTGACTAAAGAGCAGATAAAAACAGCCTATGAAGAAAATACGGGTAAAGTGATCGTTGAGACGTTTGAAGAGCGTGGCCTTGATTATGAAGCGATCCCAGCTGTATTGGTCATGCAACATGGACCATTTACGTGGGGCAAGACCCCAGCTCAGGCAGTCTATAATGCGAAAGTTTTGGAGGTGGTCGCTGGTGAAGATTATCATGCGATGATGTTGAATCAAACGTTTGAGCAACAAAATATTGCATTGCCACAGTTTTTGTTAGACAAGCATTATTACCGCAAACACGGTAAAGACGCATATTACGGACAAAATAATTAAAGGAGATAAATGTCATGTTAAAAGTTAGAGATTATGAATTCTGGTTTGTTGCAGGTAGTCAATTTTTATATGGTGAAGAACAGCTCGATTCTGTTGCCAAAGATGCGCAAAAGATCGTGGATCAATTGAATGCTACGCAAAAATTACCGTATAAGCTTGTATTTAAGGGTGTTATGACGACTGCAGATCAGATCACCCAATTTATGAAAGATGTCAACTATAATGATGATGTTGCAGGTGTCATCACATGGATGCATACCTTCTCACCAGCTAAAAATTGGATCCGTGGGACTAAGTTGTTGCAAAAGCCATTATTGCATTTAGCAACACAATACTTAAATGAGATCCCGTATGACACGATCGACTTTGATTATATGAACCTCAATCAATCAGCACATGGAGACCGTGAATATGCTTATATCAATGCGCGTCTAGGTTTGAACAACAAGATCGTCTTTGGATACTGGGACGATGAAAAGGTGCAAGAACAGCTCGCTTTATGGCAAGATACAGCCGTTGGTTATAACGAGAGCTTTAAGATCAAGGTCTGCCGTTTTGGTGACACGATGCGTAATGTTGCCGTAACAGAAGGTGATAAGGTCGAAGCTCAGATCAAATTAGGTTGGACGGTCGATTACTGGCCTGTAGGTGATCTGGTCAAAGAAGTAAACCAAGTCACTAAAGAACAGATCGATGCAGAATATGCTAAATTGGCACAAGAGTATGAACTGGTCCAAGGTGATAATTCCAAAGAAAAATATGAACATGCTGTTCGCTATCAATTGCGTGAATATATTGCGATCAAAAACTTCTTGGAACGTGGCGGCTATACAGCTTTCACAACTAACTTTGAAGATCTTTGGGGTTTAGAACAGTTACCAGGTCTGGCATCGCAATTGTTGATGCGTGATGGGTATGGCTTTGGGGCTGAAGGTGATTGGAAGACGGCTGCCTTGGGACGGTTATTGAAGATCATGGCACATAACAAGATGACAGTCTTCATGGAAGATTACACCTTAGATCTGCGTAAAGGCCATGAAGCTATCTTAGGCTCACATATGTTAGAAGTTGATCCAACAATTGCTGCCGATAAACCACGAGTCGAAGTCCATCCATTGGATATTGGTGGCAAAGCTGATCCGGCACGTTTGGTATTCACTGGTTCTAAGGGGGATGCGATCGATGTGACAGTAGCTGATTTTAGAGATGGATTCAAGTTTATCAGTTATGAGGTCGAAGCTACTAAACCCGAAAAGACGACTCCTCATTTGCCAGTTGCTAAACAATTATGGACACCAAAAGTTGGCTTGACAACAGGCGCTACTCGCTGGATGCAAGCTGGTGGTGGCCACCACACGATGCTTAGTTTCACTTTGAAACAAGAGCAGATAGCAGACCTTTGTGAAATGCTAGGGGTAAATGCTGAAATTATTGCTTAAAAATGAATGTTGATAACATATGAATAACGAGGGAAACATCATGCTTGATACGCAGCATGATGTTTCCCTCGTTTAGCTATGTTTTAAGGGCAAAAGAAAGCCTTATTTTGTTGCAGTCGAAGCCCGAGAAATAAACTCGGCTTCATAGATCTTAGTTTCAAATTTAGCCTTTTTTAAGATCATTTGAGTGATCATTTCAGCAGCACAGGCCCCCATTTTTTCTTTTGCATGATTCATCGTGGTCAAGCTAGGATCTAGGTATTTAGTGATCTCATAATTATCAAAGCCTACAACTGATATGTCATTTGGGATCTGATAGTTATTGCGCTTTAAGAGATCCATCAGCCTGATCGCCAATTCATCGTTGTAGCAAGCTAAGGCCGTCGGTGGGGTCGGACTGTTTAGATGATCTAATACCTTTTTTTCAAGAAGTTCTAAGGGATCACTCGCATGATACATGATGATCTGGCTATCTAAAGCATATTTGCTGTTATTTTGATAAGCTTCTAAGTAGCCGTTCATACGAGCGACTCCTTGTTGATCATCAACTTGGAAAATACCCAAGATGTTGTGATGTCCTTGAATAAAGAGATGTTCGACCAGTTGTTTTTCAGCTGGCTTATCGTTGACGACTAAAGCAGGAAAGTCGAGATCAGGGTAAGTCGCATTGAGAAAGATCGTTGGGATCTGACGTTTTTTGATCTCTTGATAAAGATCGAGGTTAGGGTTTGGTAAAGCGCTTTGAGTTGGTTCGATGATCAGACCAGCAACTTTCATATCAAGCATATTGATCAAGCTACTGCGTTCACGTTGATGATCATTATGCGTGTTAGCCAAGATCAAGGTATAGCCATTTTGAGCAAGGACTTTATCGATCCCAGAGATGATCTTAGGAAAGATATAGTCGGCGATATGGGTACAGATCACACCGATCGTTTTATTTTTTGTTTCGGCTTGCCAATCTTTTTGCCAATCCGCGACAAACATCCCTCCGCCCTGAACTTTATAGATAAAATGCTCGTTTTCCAGATCACTGACAGCACGCCGGACCGTGTGGCGAGAAACTTCGAATTGCTGCATGAGTTTTGCTTCAGTTGGAAGTTTGGCATCGATCGGAAATTTTCCAGCTAGGATATCTTTTTTAAGAGCATTTTTGACGGCTTCGTATTTGCTAGGCATAGACTTCTCCTTTCTTTATCGTGTTACAAGTATTATACAACTTTTCGGCTAAAATTTGCGCAAAGCACCAATTATAAAAAAAGTTTTGGTGCTTTTTGCGTATTTTATAAATAGAGCAAGCAAATTATTGACAAGTTAAAAACTTATGCATACTATACGGAGGAAGATGACAAAAAAACGTAACTTCACATTAGTTTAGCGAAGTTACGTCAAAAGGAGGTTATTGTAAAATATAGCCGTCAGCAAGTTGGCAAAACTCGTTGACTTGTTCTTCTTCCCAAGCTTGATCTTTGCCGAGTTCAGTTGCCATGATGTGAGCTACTTTAGGCGCCATTTCCTTTGCGACCCGGGCATCAAGATAAAGTGCGCGGATCCGTCGTGCTAGCACATCGTCTAGCGTTTGCGCCATTTCTTCGCGCACTGCCCAGACTACTTGGGCGCCAGTGAATTCGTATTTAGGATGAAGTGGTAAGGCAAGTTCAGGATCTTCTTCTTGTAAGCGTAAGATAGCTGCTTGGTCACTTCCGTAAACATAGCGCCAATCTTTGCGTTCTGCTTCGGTCGTCTGTTTAGCACCGTGGATCTTTAACTCACGGGTCACACATTCTTTTGGTGGAAGTTTTGCTACCTTGATCGCTAAATCAACTGTTTCTTCTGCCATCTGACGGTAAGTCGTCCATTTACCACCTGTGATCGTGATCAGCCCAGACTCATTGGAAAAGAGCTTGTGGCTACGTGAGATCTCCTTAGTCTTATCACCGTCTCCATCTTTGGGAGCAGCCAACGGACGTAAGCCAGCATATGCAGCCAAAACATCGGCCCGAGTCGGTTTGCGTTCGAGGTATTCACCAGCTGTCTCGAGAATAAAGTCGATCTCTTCATCCAGTGGGCGTGGCTCTAAGGTGAATTCTTTTAGGGGCGTGTCTGTTGTGCCTAAGATGACTTTATTATGCCATCGTACACAGAACAAGACCCGCCCATCAGAAGTTTTAGGGACCATGATCGCATCATTGCCACCTAAAAATGATCCATCGACGATCAAGTGAACACCTTGTGAAGGGCGTACGGTAGCTTGATGATCTTTGGTATCCATCTCAAGTATCTGGTCAACGAAGATCCCAGTTGCATTGATGATAGCTTTTCCCCGCAGACTGAATTCTTCACCGGTAAATTCATCTTTTACGGTGACACCAGCTACTTTAGCGAATTTCTTTTGGACCGAAGTCACTTTGACGTAATTGACTAAAGTTGCACCGTATTCGGTTGCTGTCTGCATGAGGTTGACAGCTAAACGTGAGTCATCGAATTGACCGTCATAATACATCACACCACCGACTAATTTGTTATGCTTGATCTGTGGGATCGCATCGATGACTTTTGATTTGGAATATATCTTAGAGTGTCCGATATTTAACTTACCAGCCAAGGCATCGTAGACTTTCATTCCAATACTGTAAAATGGCTGTTCCCATAATTTATAGTTGGCGATGATGAATTTTTGATTTTTGACCAAATGAGGTGCATTTCGTGCTAGGCGTCCCCGTTCATGTAGGGCTTCGCGTACTAGCCGGACATCACCTTGGGCTAAATAACGAACCCCACCGTGAACGAGTTTAGTTGAACGACTTGAAGTTGATTTAGCAAAGTCGCTTTGCTCTAATAAGACGGTCTTGTAACCACGTGAGGCTGCATCAACGGCGACACCTAAACCAGTCGCGCCCCCACCGATAACGATCACGTCCCAGCCATCAGGCTCGTTTTTTAGATATTCAATATTTTTTTGTCGTGAAATAGGCATCAAATCACTCCGATCTAATTGGATTATTCAAAATAACGTGTTGCAGCGACTGCTTTTTGCCAACCGCCATACAATTTATTGCGTCGTTTGTCATCCATTTGGACTTCAAACCGTTTTCCATCTTTGATAACTGCTTTGATCTCATCAAAGTCTTGCCAGTACCCTACGGCTAAACCAGCCAGAAAAGCTGCACCAAGGGCAGTCGTTTCCAAGTCACCTGCGCGCTGAACAGGAGTGTTTAAGATATCTGCTTGGAATTGCATCAAGTAATCGTTGTTAGTGGCACCACCATCGACTTTGAGTACCGGAATATCGATCCCAGTATCTTCTTGCATCGCACCGAGAATATCGCGGACTTGGTAAGCAATGCCTTGTAACGTCGCTTTGATAAAATCTTTTTCAGTTGTCCCACGTGTCAAGCCAAAGACCGCCCCACGGGCATCTTGATCCCAATAAGGCGCACCTAGACCAACGAAAGCGGGTACCACATAAACTTCATCTTCATTTTTAGAAGCAAGTGCGGCCACTTCTGATTGGCTGGCTTTGTCGATGAGTTTTAGACCATCACGTAGCCATTGGATCGCTGAACCTGCAACAAAGACAGATCCTTCAAGCGCATAGTTGATCTCACCATTGATCCCATAACCGATCGTGGTCAAAAGATTATTTTTGGATAATTGTGGCTTGTTACCAGTATTCATCACGATAAATGAGCCAGTACCATAAGTGTTTTTGACCATGCCAGGTTCAAAGGCCATTTGCCCAAAGAGCGCGGCTTGCTGGTCGCCGGCCATTCCTGCGATCGGAACTTTGGAACCAAAGAAATGATAAGTTTTAGTCAGACCGTAGATCTCTGAGTTAGAAACGACTTTAGGCAACATTTCCCGGGGAATATTTAAAATATCCAAGATCTCTTGGTCCCATTCCAAGGTGTTGATGTTAAAGAGCATCGTTCGACTGGCATTGGAGTAGTCGGTCACATGAACTTTACCGTCAGTTAATTTATAGACTAACCAGCTATCGATCGTCCCAAAGAGCAATTCGCCTTTTTCAGCGCGCTCTTGAGCACCGGGAACATGATCGAGGATCCAGCGTATCTTGGTCGCTGAGAAGTAAGAATCGATGATCAAGCCAGTCTTTTCATGGAAGCTATCAGCGTAGCCTTGTTCTTTTAGCTCATCAGCAATCTGAGCTGATTGGCGCGATTGCCAAACGATCGCATGATAGATCGGTAGGCCAGTTTCTTTGTCCCAAACGACCGTAGTCTCACGTTGGTTAGTGATCCCGATCCCTGCGATCTGGTCTGGTTTGACCCCTGATTCGATAAAGGCACCTGCGATCACAGATTGGACTGAATTCCAAATCTCATGTGCGTCGTGTTCGACCCAACCAGCTTCAGGGAAATACTGGGTGAATTCTTTTTGACTTGTGCCAATGTGGTTACCTGCTTTATCGAAGATGATCGCTCGTGAGCTGGTAGTTCCTTGATCGATCGCCATAATATATTTTTCCATGTGGTTCTCCTTATTTGTAAACGTTTTCTAAAATAAGTGTATCGTGCACAATTAATAAAAGTCAATTACTTAGCTTAACCGTTGATCCATACATGGACAAAGCTTGCCAAGATCCCACCGCAAAGTGGTCCGACGAGCGGTACCCAAGCATAGCCCCAATTAGCATTAGCCTTATGGGGAACGGGTAGAATGCTGTAAGCGAGGCGTGGCATCAAGTCACGGGCTGGGTTCAAGGCAAAGCCAGTCGTTCCACCTAAACTTTGACCAACGACCATGATCAAAAGACCAACGATCAGTGGTTTGAGTCCAGTGGTGAAATTTCCTAAGTTAAGCAAGATCAAAATAAAGAAGAAGGTTGCGATACATTCGTTCAAGACGTTAAAGAATGGCCGCTTAAGCGCAGGACCGGTGGCAAAAATACCGACTGAGTTACCATCTTTGTTTGGGGTAGTTTGGAATTGAGGATAATAGTATAAAATAACAAGTGCTGCACCAGCAAAGGCACCGAGTCCTTGCCCTAAAAGATAAGGTAAGGCTTCACTCCAAGAAAAGAGACCAACACTAGCAAAACCTAGTGTTACAGCGGGATTCAAGTGTCCTTGCGAGCCCATTTGGCCAGCGATATAGACGCCAAAGGTCACCGCCATGCCCCAAGCAAGCGTAATGAACATCCAACTTTGGCCGCGAGCATAATTATCTTTCAAATTAACACCGGCACCACAACCGATTCCTAAGAGGATCAAGACCATGGTTCCAAAAAATTCACCTAAAAAGCCTGACATGTTATAAATCTCCTTTGATTTGTAATAGTTCGAGCTGTTTTTCGATCTCAGGTAAATCGACGCCAGCTTGGAGCAATGATGCAGAAACGTAAGCACCTTCGACCAAAGCTGTATCGTACAAGTGGACTGGTTTTGTACTAAATTCGCCTGCCATTTCGAGATTCATCTTGGCACTCCCAAGATCATAAAAGGCTAAGATCTCGGTAGCTGAATTTTCCTCTAAAGCTGCCGTGATCTTCTCAAGACTAGTACCGATCTCATGCTCATCAGTACCACCAGCAAAAGTGATCGCAATGTTGGGTGCGACTTGCTTGAGTAATTTAGGTATACCCTGAGCGATCTGTTCAACATGTGAAACGATCAATATTCCGTAACTCATTTATAATCAGCCTCCGTTTCTAATAGTGCTTCAAAAAGATAACCAATTGAAACTGCCCCTGGGTCGAGGTGCCCAACTGAGCGTTCACCCAAGTAAGAAGCCCGCCCGCGTTTAGCAACTAATTCTTTAGTCACTTCGACTGCTTGGGCGATCTTTTCAGATGTTAGTTGTCCGGCCGTGTATTTTGGAACAACGACTTCCCAAACATCAACCATCGTTTTATCACCAAGGATAGCCCCACCCCGTTGCTTGATACCTAAGACTGCAGCGTTCAAGAGTTCACTGAGCTCAGTAGTCGTATTGCTCTTTTTGGCCATTTCTAAAAAAGCAGTTCCATACAAAGGCCCAGCAGCGCCCCCGACTTTACTGATCAAAGACATCGCGACTAATTTGAGTCCTGTGGTCAGATCAGCTGGCTTTTTGGTAGCGAGCGCCTCAGTCACAGCACGCATGCCTCGAGCCATATTATTGCCGTGGTCGCCATCGCCGATCGGGGTATCCAGTTCACTGAGATAAGCTTTCTTAGCGTTGATCTTAGTTTCAAAAGTGTTCATCCAGGTAGTCAAAGTTTCAACTGTTAGTTCCATATCAAATTCCTCCTCACCAAGCGATCGTGTCGACTTGATAGTTTAAATATTCTAGCCATTTTTCATCAGCCAATTCGAGGACGGTCAATGAGATCCCTGCCATTTCGAGCGAAGTCATGTAATTGCCAACTTTGCTAAAAGCAGGGGTGATATCTTTTGCTTTGAGCCAGTTAAAGACATCATTACTGAAAATGTATTGTTCCATTAAAGGGGTTGCGCCCATGCCGTTGATGAGCACGGCGTATTTTTTAGTTGCGTCAAACTGTAAGGCTTCGTCTAGCTTGGTGAGCATTTCGGCGACTAGTTCTTTAGAAGGTTGGAGTTTTTCACGGCGATAACCAGGTTCGCTGTGGATACCGACCCCATATTCGATCTCGTCATCGGCTAATTCAAAGCCTGGTTTGCCGACTTCAGGAACAGTGGCGGCACTTAAAGCCACACCTAAAGTCTTGAGATGTGACATGACTTCTTTGGCTAAGGCTTCGATCTCAGCTAGGCTTGCTTTTTGATCAGCAGCAGCCCCTAAGATCTTGTGCATCAGGACTGTACCAGCGACCCCGCGTTTACCTTGGGTGTAAAGGCTATTTTCAACTGCGATATCATCGTCGACAATGATCGAGCTGACTTTGATGCCGTCTAGTTCGGCCATATCTTTAGCCATCTCAAAATTCATCACGTCACCCGAGTAGTTTTTGATGATCAAAAAGACACCAGCACCAGTATCACTAGCTTTGATCGCTTCGTAGATCTGATCAGGTGTCGGTGAAGTAAAGACTTGCCCACAGACAGCAGCACTCAACATCCCAGAACCAACAAAGCCAGCATGTGCCGGTTCATGCCCACTACCGCCTCCGCTGACGAGCCCAACTTTTCCCTGCATGGAAGTACGATCAGTGCGCACAACAGCAGTCGTTTCTAGTAGCTGCGTTAGGTAGGTCGGATAAGCTGAGACTAGACCGGCGACCATCTCAGGGACGACATTGCTTGGATCATTCATGATTTTTTTCATGTTGACATCCATCCTTTCTTCTAGTGACAACTCCATTATATAATGTAAGCGTAAACATCGTAATGGACAGATCTTACATTGTGTCCGTCAAAGTTTTTGGGGGTAAGCTAAAATTAAGGGGCGAGGTGATGAGATGGAATTACTAAATTCAAAGGGGCAACTCTTAGATGATCTTAGGCGAGGGATCCAACTCGTTGCGCCTGATTTAAAACTTGTTTCCAAAACGACAGGTTTTATTGCAAAAAGCTTTGCCGATAAGACGATTCCTGTGATCGCTTTAGGTGGAGCTGGGCATGAGCCAGCTGATTGGGGCTATGTGGGTGAGGGCATGCTATGTGCCTCGATCACTGGGATGCTGTTTAAACCACCAAGTGTAGCGGAGATCATCCGTGTAACTAAACAGGTGACTAAGCAAAAACAAGCCTTCTTTATTGTCAAAAATTTCCCAGCTGATGTAAAAAATTTCACTCAGGCTAGTGTGTGCTTGCAAAAAGAGGGCTGGCAAGTTGCTAGTTGTGTTGTTAATGATGATATTTCAGTTGATAGTGAGTTATTAGTAAAAGAACGCCGGGGGCTAGCTGGAACTGTCTTAGTTGCTAAGATCTTAGGCTATTTGGCGCACCAAGGCGCGAGTTTATCCCAGTTAAAACAAGTTTCAGGACAGCTCGTGGCTAATTTGACGACGCTTGGAGTTGCTTTTTATGGTTCCGAATTTCAGGTGAGCTTGAAAAAGGAATTTACTCTAAAAAAAGATGAGCTCTATTATGGAGTCGGAGTCCATGGTGAACCCGGTTATCGTAAAGAACGCCTGCGCACCTCAGAATTGATCGCGCGTGAGTTGGTCAATAAGTTGCGGGTCAATCAACGCTGGTATCCGCAAGAACGTTATGCCATCTTGATCAATGGACTAGGAAAATTGACTGAACTTGAAAAATTGATCTTTACTGCTGATGTAGTCGAATTATTGCAAGTAGAAGGGATAGACTTGCCTTTTATCAAAGTAGGCGATCTTTTTACTGCCAATGGGCTCGCAGGAATTTCAGTTACATTATTGAAATTACACGAACCTTGGCTAGAAGCGCTTAACGCCCCCGCCAAAACTTATGCGTGGCATCAATAGTTACCAAAAGCAAACTCGATCGCATTACAAACTTTTTGAGCGAGTTCATCGTATTCTCTTGGTTCAGGCAAAAAGAGATTATTGGTCATCGTGTAAGTCAGACCTAAGCAATAAGTCTCCACAAAATCATAGGCTTGGCGATTTTTGATCAGGCCTTTTTTGCGTAGGATGTGTAACAAGAGGATTTGGATATGCCAAGCGATCTCTCGGACGACATCGACTTCGATTTGGTTTTTAAGGACGCTTTTATAAAATTTGGCGTTTTCTTGAAGCTCAAAAAAGACTAAAGAAATGATCTCTTGCCACGGGAGATAATCGAGATTGCTGTCGATGATATCTTCCATTGTTGCCTGGATCGTCCAAGCTAGTAGGTCGTATTTATCATCAAAGTTATCGTAAAATGATTGGCGCCGGATCTGGGCTTGGTGCATGATCTGTGCCACACTGACATGTTTGAACCCCTTTTGCATGACATCTTGTCTAAATATTTGCGAGATTTTTTTTTGAGTGATATATGACATGATAAGCCCTTTCATTTTGAATATCTAAACTAATTGTAGCGTTTGCTGCTAAAGTTGTCACACGATAGCTCTGCACGCTCAAAAGTTAATTTTTCCCTATATATTTGAGCAAATAAAATTTTAACTGTAAAATGAGTTTTACAAAAAAGAGCAAGCTAGTAAATGCTATGAATAATTATGTGGCATCCAGTTGAGACTCAGTTGGATGCATTTTTATTTCTATAAATATAGTGATAAAAATCACAAGTGTAAGCGCTAACATAAAAGGGCGGATCGTGTTAAACTAAAGATGTTAAAACGTTATAATAGTAAGGGGGACTCAACATGTTATCGTTTTTACGTCCGGCACCAGATGCCACAAAAAAAGTTCCACCTGAAAAGATCGCTCGCAGTTATCGCTGGCATCAGACAGGAGTCATTGCAGCACTATGTATCGGTTATATCGGCTATTATATTATTCGTCTGATCTTTACGACCGAGCAAAATGATATCATGCGTCAATATGGCTTTACCACAGCCGAGGTCGGATTAGTCTTATCTTGTTTTGGGATCGGCTATGGGATCTCAAAGCTTTTTATGGGAGCTTTGAGTGATAAGAGCAATACGATCCGTTATTTGGCAACCGGGCTGATCGTTTCAGCTATATTAAATATTGGCCTTGGGGCAACGCGTAATTTATATGTGATGATGATTTTGATGTTAGTGATGTCGATCGCTCAAGGCATGGGAGCAGCAGCTTGTCAACGAACTATTCAACTATGGTGGGGGAAGAAATGGCGCGGTACCATCTATTCGATCTGGTCTTCTGCTCATAATGCTGGGGCTTTCGCCTGTGTTGCGGTGGTCCAACTAGCTAGTTTCTTGTTTACTGGCTCGATCGCAGCTGTTTTTTACACTGCTTCAGTCATCTCATTTGCGATCGCAGCCTTTGTCTTGTGGGCCGGCGCAGAACGACCGGCAGCTGTTGGGTTGCCGAGCATTGCTGAATATACGGGAGATGAAGTCAAACTGGATAATGGTGAAAGTTCCGTAGCTGATCTGACTGATCTTAGTTTACAACAAGTGTTTATCACTTATATCTTGAAAAATCCGCTCGTTTGGGCGATCACATTGACGTCAATGGCTTTATACTTAGTTCGTTATGGGATCATGAGCTGGATCCCAAGCTATTTGGTCCAGTCCAAAGGCTTTTCCGAAGCTTTTGCTAAATGGCTCGTCGGTATTTTTGAGCTAGCAGCCGTCCCAGGTGTGATCTTGATGGGGGCGGTATCTGATTTCTTAAAAGATCGACGTGCGTTGGTCTGCCTCGGGTGTGTGCTAGGTCTAGTTGTTTGTTTGACCACATATTTTTTTAGTAGCGCTAAAACGGTGATCGTGATCGATCTTTTGCTCATGGGGACTTTGATCTATGCACCCTTAACACTAGTCGGGTTGATGGTCAATGAAGTTGTACCGAAGTTTGCTGTAGGTTCTTCGACTGGGTTTATGGGCTTTTTCCAATATATCTTTGGTGAGACGCTTGCCACGGCTTTGATCGGGATCTTGGTTGCAAAATACGGTTGGATCGCTAGCAACACGGTATTATATGTTGCTGCTGGACTGGCTATGTTATTATTGGTATATATCATGATCCATGAACAAAAACTGGAAAAGGGCGAAGCATAATGAAACTATTTAGAACGATCATTGTCGTTAGCATTTGTATCTGGGGCTTACTTAGTTTTAGTGAACTGGTCCAAGCTAGTGGATCTAAGACTGAGACGGTGACCTATAAGATCCGCTATCAAGGAAAAACTTATTCTAAAAAAGCTTTAGTTTATGTTCCAGCTAATTATGATAAGCAAAAGAAATACGATGTGTTGTATTTCTTGCATGGTTCGGGTGATTCAGCGCTCGGTTTTTATGAAAACAGTCACTATCAGCAAGTGTTAGATAAATTAGCCAAGCAAGGTAAGTTGAAAGATACATTGGTCGTCTTTCCGACATTTTATCCGAGTCAAGCTTTTGTCACAGGGGATTATCAAAAAGATGATAAATTGAGTCGTTTTTTTGCCCGGACTGAGCTTATGGGAGCTTTAGTACCTAAAGTTGAAGCTAAATATAGCACATATGCTAAAAGTACTGCCAAAAAGGAACTTCAGCAAACACGAGCACATCGGGCGATCGGAGGCTTTTCGATGGGGGCGATCACGAGTTGGTATGTATTTGAAGAACAATTACCATACTTCAAGACATTTGTTACTCTGGGTGGGGATAGTTGGGTCATCCAAGAAGATGGTGGTGGTACGGCAACAAAACAGACCGCTAAAAAATTAGCCCAAACACCCAAGAAATATCCTGATCTAGGGTTTAAGATCTTAGCCGGAGCGGGCAGTCGTGATCCAGCAGCTGAGCTTTTACAAAAGCAGATCAAGGAGATGAAAAAGTATCGTGGGTTTAATGATGCAGACCTTAAATACTATGAATTACCGGGAGCGCATCATACGTTAGAAGCGACTGTCACCTTGTTTGAGCATTATGCAAAACAGATATTTTAGTATTGGTCAATGAATATATGGTCTGAAAGCCATAATGCAGTATTTGGCTGACCTCTTTTTGAGGTTTTGGGTCCAATGTTCAAAGAAATTTCTTTTGTATAAAATGAGAATATGAATTAAAAGTAAATGTCATTTTTTGGGTTTTATAGTATATATTGTAATGCTATATATATCATGTTATAATACTTCGTGATAATCATCCGAATGGTTGACAAGGAGGGGGAAAAGTGGCTTATTTGAATGAACGAGATTCGTTTGAGTGTGTCCTTTTTTCTAGTGATAGAGATACGATCTACATGCTATAGTTTTAGACTATAGCGTGCGGATCGTGTCTCTATTTTTTGTGTTTTTGTTTAATATTTCTAAAACCAGGGGCTGTAAAACAAAAAAGTCAGTTTAAAGGAGATATATGCGATGGGATCACGAGAGGATCTAGAAGGGTATATTAAAAAGTACGGTGAGAAGAAACAAAAATATACTATCAAAAGGATAGGTCTAGTCACCACCTTAGTCTTAGTAGGAACGATGTTTATCAAAAAAATAGACGTTATCCCCATAGTAGTAATGAGATTAAACTATGAAGATAACTGAGATCAAGGATAGGTAATATGAACAGAGCAATAATAAAAAGTATTTTAGTGTTAGTAAGTTTGATCATCTGTGTCTCCCTTTACGGTTGCACTAAAAAAGTTGAGCGAGAAAACACATCGCGTAGTACTCAAAAACAAGCTGTTAACAAAAAATTTCAAAAGCAACTATTGGAGGACATCAAACAAGTTAGTCCCGAGCAAGATCCTGGACTTTGGGAGGAGCATTCAAAAGAAGAGACACTACTTACGTCATCAAATGGAGTGAGCAAATTACTTGGTGATGGAACAAATAAGATTGTTGGGTATAAGACATATAAAGTGCCAGATACTTGGATGATAGATGACTCGCACACTAAAGATAAAGAGCAAGATGCTGTTTGGAAGCTCAGTGGTAAAAAAGGTTGGCGATCTTATGTTGAATGTTATATGTTGCCGACCTATGTTGGAGATATTGCTGATCTAACTGGAAGACGTGCAGACAAGACCGAAATAGCTGATATTTTGGAAAAAGATGGGCTAAAGTTCTCCGAAAAGGACATGGTAACGATCGGTGAGACCAAGTGGCATGTGGGACTAAATGTGAGTTCGTCCAATAATATCGTAAGGGTGACTTTTTATTACGTGGAACCAGATAAAGGCAGTTTCAACGAGTCGATCCAGGTAGTTCATTTACTCGCACCATTGAATAAGCTCAAGGCAAACAAAGAAAATAGAGAGCAATTTTTAAAAGATATTTCACAAACTAAAACGATGATCACAACTTTTAGTGAAACAAAAGAAAAAGAAGTACCAGCTTTTACGGATAGTGACCGCAATTGAAGTAATAGCTAGTTGAATGTGGCAGGGTTTATTACTGAAAGCTCCTTGCAATGAAATTGTTATAAAATGACCGATTTGTCCTATATGATCTACTGAAAGTATGATAAAATTTTTCTCAAAAAAGTCTAAAAGTTCAAAGGATTAGGAGGAAGAAGATGGTAGAAAAATTAGAAGTTACGCCGGCCAGTGCTGAAAATGATAATTTGAATTCTTTAAAAAAACAACTTTCAACAGCAGAATTACAAAAAGCCAAAGACTATGCACTAACGCTGAGAGATAACAGACAAAATACGATAACAAATTATGGTAAAGACGTCCAAAATGAGATGACTAAATTTACTGATGAAGTTTTGTTGAATGTAAAAAACAAAGATACCGGTGAGATCGGGGAAAGTTTAAGAAACTTAGTCGTTAGTTTGGATAGTGCTGATCCAGAAAAAATGGTAAATTCCAATCGTGGAATCAGACGCTTTTTCAATAAGCTTCGTTTATCTGTCTTTGAAATGACAGCTAAATATCAAGAAGTTAGTGTGCAGATAGATCAAGTCACCGAGCGGTTAAAAGCGCAAGAAGCATCATTGTTAGAAGATAATGCTATTTTGGATCAGATGTATCAGGTCAATTTGGATTACTATAAATCATTAAATGTATTGATCGTTGGCGGTCAATTAAGATCGGCAGAAATGCAAAATGAAATCGAAGAAAAACAAGCTGTCCTAGATGAACAAGCAGCCGATCAGATGCAGTACCAAGTGCTCAGAGATCTAAAAGATCAAAAAGATCGTCTAGAGCAAAGAGTAAATGATCTACTATTGACGCGTGAGATCACGATCCAACAAGCTCCCCAGATCAAGCTGATCCAAAATGCTAACTCGATCTTAAGTGAGAAGATCCATTCTTCGATCAATACCGCGATCCCGTTATGGAAAAATCAAGTTGGGATAGCGATCTCGTTGCTTAGACAAAAAAATGCTTTAGAAGCACAAGAAGCAGTGGCAGATGCTACGAATGAACTATTGAAGAAAAACAGCAGTATGTTGCGCCAACAAACTGTCGATGTCGTTAAGGCGACGCAACGGGGTGTGGTCGATGTTGAGACTCTTAAAGCGACCCAAGCTGATCTGGTTGCAACCTTGCAAGAAGTTATGACCGTTCAACAAGAGGGCGAGCAAAAGCGAAAAAATGTGCAAGCTGAGCTTGATATCTTAGAAAATAACTTCCAAGCTAAAATTTTAGCAAATACGCAAAACATCTCAAAAAGTAAAGCAAATGAGGAACTTCAATAATGAAGATAGGCTACACAGAAGCGATACACTACACTCAAAAAGGAAAACAGATAGAGGTCGTAAACAACTTATATCGAACATTATTTTTGATCTTGGGTGTGATTATTTTGAGCTTGCCCCAAGCTTTGTCAAATGAGAGTGAATTTTTGCAATTTTGGGATGGGATCACCAGTGGCAATGCGCTTTTGATCATATTGAGCTTTTTTTCGTCCTATGGGATCGGATTGCTGTTGCAGATAGGTTTGATAGTGATATTTTCTAGCATATATATCATGAGAAATGTCCGTCTGTTAGATAAAGAAGCGGTATTTTTGGGGATCGATGAAGGCGAAGAGGGACTTTGGCTACAAACATATAGATATCGATCCCCGATATATATCCCATTTACTTGTTTAGAGAAACTAGACTTCACCGCTAAAAAGATCGTTCTTTCATATAAACAGGCATTTATCTTGAAAGGAGAGCAAAATGGCGATGTGACGGTTTTAAGTGGAAAGCGCCATACGTTTAGCTACCAAGGACTAAATATAGCAGATGTCCCTACTTTTATCAAAAGCTGTAATCAGTGTCTGCCAAAAGATAAAAAACAAACTTTCCCAGAGATAGTAGTTGACAAGTCACGTAATAAAATGAAGTTTCTATTTACACTCGGTTTGATTTTTTCGATGGTCATTAGCTTTAATTTTGCTAAGGATCTTCCGTATTTGATCGTCAGCAAGGTGGAGAATAGGACCCAAGAGACGTCTGCTCTTAAAGCAGGCACAACGTTCACCACGCGAAATTTTAAATTTAAAGTAAAGAAAGCTTTAAAAGCTAATACTGATCACGATACTCAGATCGGAATAGTTCAATTTGAGATCGTACCTAAAAAAACTGACACGACTCCTATTTGGCTGAATCAGATGGATTTTTCGATAGTGGCTGATAAGAAAAAATATCAGACTGATGGCAAAAAATTATTAGAGGAAGCAACTGTAGTCGTAAATGGGCAAAAAAGAGAAGTAGTAAATCTCCTAGTTAGAAGTGCAACTTTCTTTGATGGTGAAGAAAAGGTCGTAAATATTGCCTTTAACATTGACCAAGATTTAAAAGAAGCATATCTTGTCTATAAAGACTGGGATAGTTCTATAAAGAATAGTATCCCGATATTCATTAAAATAGTTCCAAGTAAGTTGGAGGATATCAAAAAGTGAAGCGGATATACATCATTTTGATTTCTTTGAGTATGGCTGTTATATTTTCGTTGCTCAATACCACGGTCTTAGCTGATAGTCCAACTGAAGTCAAGGTGGACAAAGTGATCGAACATGGCGTTGATAAATATGTTATTGAAAGTTATCAAATTTACAATGACCTACCTGTAAGTTATAAAGATGATACAAGATCGCATACTAAATATGCTCGCTATCTTGTGCTAACTATCGAGTGGACACCTGGCGTTGATCAAGAAAAAATGTTGTTAGTATTAGAAAACGGTGCAAGTTGGTCTGAAAATATAAATGATAGCCCTAGGATGGAGCAAACTGCACTAAATAAATTACACCTAACTGCTCTCGGTAAGACCGGTGAGAAGAAATTTAAAAAGGGAAAAGTCTATCGGATGAGAATGGGCTACGTTATTAGACCAAATTCGGGTGTCAAGTATTTAGTACATGATGGTAAAAAAATGAAGAGGTTTGTCTTGCTCAAACCAAAGACTAAAGATGGCATCTTAGTCAATAAGTGAGTGTGTTAGGTGAAAATATGAAAACATTAAAGAAAATATTTGATTTTGACAATATGTACTTTATTTTAGGTAGTTGTATTTTTATTAGTCAATTTCTAGTGTCTGGTCGGTTTCTACTACCTATCTTGTTAGTGTTTCTTGGAGGAATAAGTTTTTTTTGCAGTAAGCAAGTCATTTTTTCGACCGCTTTTGTTGCTATCTTGGCCACTTTTCTTATAGAAAATTTTGGAACGCTAGGGGTCTTTAGTAGTATCGTGATCGCGCTAGTACTTGGAGCTGTAGTTTGGTATATATCAACTAAAGAAAAAGAAAAGATCTTGCAAAAGTATTATCGTGAGATCGAAAAAATGTACAGTAAAGAACTGGTTTTTAATGAAAATATTTTGAAAAATTCACAGTTATCTGAAGCTGAACTTAAATTTTTCAAGCAAGATATTGAAAAACACTATAAAACATACAAAATTATCAGCGAATATAGCTATGATGAAAAAAGGTTTCCTGAATACGCTGAGCTTTTGTTGCTAGTCAAAACGATTTTTAGAGAGATCACTGAGACGCCGAGAAATATGCTAGAAGCCAAAGATTTTTTGTATGTTCATTTGCCAGAGCTAAAGCAAGCAAGTGTTAGAGTGAGTAAGTTGTCGAGAAAAAGCAGGCTTACCAAAAAAGATGAAGCAGAATTGGCAATGATCGAGCGTGAACTAGAGTATTTACAGTTGGCGTTTAGGCAGGATTATTTGCTCGTTACCCAAGATGAACGCCAGAGATTAAGAAAGATAAAGAGAGATTTAGAAAAAGATAATGAATAGTAGATGGCGAAATAAAGTTACGTACAATAAATACAGGAATAATATGAACTTTGGGATATATGTGGAGATTTTGATAGAGTGTTTTGTACTGGCATTCATATTATTACCAGCAAGAATCAGCGATAATGGACCAACTGTTCTTATGTTGGAATTCTTTTTAGCGGTCTTAGTGGTCGTCAACGTTATCGGCTCAGAGTTGCGCTTGCGGTTTACCCAAGTTGAAGGGACGAGCGTTTTAGGGATCGATAAAAGAGACAAAGGGATCTGGGTAAGAACTCCAAAAGATCAAAATGCGATCTATATCCCCTTTTCATTACTCATTTCTTTCAGGAAAAAAGACAGTATGCTAGTCTTGAAATATCACGCTGGCTTTAAACAAGATAGTAATGGGGAAATAAAAGTCGTGGTAGGTGATACCATCAACTTAAGGCTAAGCGAGTTAAACGGACAGCAATTTAAAGTTTTTGTCAAAGAATATAACAAGCTAGTCGGAGCAAAAAAAGCTATAGATTATCGCTTTAAGATTTCGGCTAGACCGCAAAAAACAAAACAACAGGTGATAGGGGCTTTTATACTTTTTCCGTTGATGATCTTGCTTGTGGTTTTTCCAAACGGCTTTTCGGATACGGGACTGGATACGACAAGTAAACAAGCAAAAAAGGCAGATGAAGAGACCACAACGCAAGATAAACTGCAGTATGGTAAAGTCTATTCCGTAGAAGGATATCGTTTCAAGATAAATCAAGGCTACTATGCTAAAGATACTGATGGAAAAAATGTGGTTATTTTTAATATTGATATCGCGCTGAGTGCTGAGTCATACGAACAGCATGATGTTCTTGATAAATTTGCTAGTAAAACTTTGCAATTGTCAGATACAGCCGATAAGGTCAAAGAATATAACATTTCTCGACCTAATTATTTAGAAATAATGCAAGATAAACAAGCGTATCCAGTAGTCAACTTACTGACAAACAAAGTAAGTTATGGTGAGCTAGCTGATACTACTTGGAAGAACATGAATTTGGCATATGTTTTACCCGAAGAGATGACGGGAACATGGAAATTGACATATAGCGAATACGATGACCGTTTCATAAACCATCAACTGATCGTAAAAAGAAGCGAGCTAGAGGAGATCAAATGAAAAAGTTATATAGATATTTGTTGCTGATCGGAGTAGTAGCTTTGTACACGATACCAGCAACATTCAAAGTTGACGCCCAAACGGTATCTATTGATAAAATGCTTGAGCGAAAAGACGATAAGACTAGGTATTATGTGAAAAATTATGAGATCATTGATTCACCAAAAAGAAATAGTAAGGTCACCAAAAAACAAGGACGTGAGGATAAGTTAACACAGTATCTATTGCTTGAGGTGACGATCGACAATCCTAAAAAAAGCTACATTTTTTTTGACGATGTTATCCAGGTATCTTCTGGGGGAAATATTGTTCCTAGTGTAAATAATACTGTATTGAACTACGAAAAGATCCCGGCTTTGGAAAGACATGGGATAAAAAAAGCTGAATTTGATGGGAAAAAAAGAAAGATCGAAAATGTTTATATGTACCCGATCAAGAAATATAATGAGACTAAAATAATGTTGAAAGATAAAAACTCATGGACGTCGCTTCAAGTGACTACGCCTGAACCTACCAAAAACGGTATCACAGCACAGGCATATCCTTTGGAAGTAGGTGAGTGAAATGATGAGAGCGATAACTAAGATATTAAGTTATGTCACTTTAGGTGAAATTAGAAAAAATCTACTTATATTAGCACTGGTATTACTATTTTTAGAATGTTTTCTCCCAACAGGGACGCTGGGCTTTCTTTTATTGCTTGCATTGGGAACAGAAAGATTTTTAGCGCCTAAGTTAGCCTTGTTCGTCATTGCACCAGTGATCTGGCTAAGCTATTTTTTGTTGCTATATGTTGTTGAGCCAAATGAACAAATAAATATTTATAGTATTTACTATTTGCTGGTCTATTATATAGTTCTAGTAGTGGGATATTGGCAACTTGAACGTTTTAAAAAAAAGATCCAATACGAATACGTGACGGAATTGAACTATCTGAATGATGAAATGATCTATTTTGATCAAAATAAATTAGACGCACTTCATATGAACGATAGTGAACAGAAATTTTACCGTAAGCTTTTAAATGAAAAGTATCAACATTACCTATACTTAAAGAGTATCAATTGGCGCTTAGAACGCAAAGTTGGTAAGTTTTCTAATACACAAGTTTTGATCCAACAGATCTTTAATGAGTTAGTGCAAGAGCCACAGAAAGTATTAGATGCAGATAACTTTCTTTACAGGTTATTGCCCGATTATACGCAGTTGGTAAAGGATTACCTAGATCTTGAAGAAAATATGCTCAAAACGGATGAAGATGCTGAACTAAAGCAAATCGCATTGACTAGAATAAAACTATATAATGAAGAATTTAGTGAGGAACTAAATCGGCTAAAGCAGTTCAAGAATTTGTGAAAGCATATCTCCGTTTGTTAAAGAACCTAGCATGAGCTAAAATCCTTGCATTTGGTCATACTTAGAACTATAATTGGACTATACCAATACAAAAAGGAGCAATGGATCATGGAAATTATTGTAGTTAAAGATAAATTTGAAGGTGGCAAAAAAGCGGCTGAGATTTTTAAACAAGAACATGATAGCGGTGCCAAAGTTTTTGGTTTAGCCACTGGTGGGACCCCAGAAACAACTTATGAACAAATAGTTGCAAGTGATCTTGACTTTAGCGATGATGTTTCAGTCAACTTGGATGAGTATGTCGGCTTAGCCCCTGATGATAAACAAAGTTACCACTACTACATGCAACATCATCTTTTTGACAAAAAGCCTTTCAAGAAGTCATATTTGCCAGATGGCACGAACCTTGATGCAAAATCTGAGACTAAGCGTTATAGCCAAGTGATCGCCACTGATCCGATCGATCTACAACTTCTCGGGATCGGTGAAAATGGACATATTGGTTTCAATGAACCTGGAAGTGCTTTTGATTCAACGACTTCCAAGATCCATTTGACCGACTCAACGATCAAAGCTAATTCACGCTACTTTGACAACTACGAAGATGTGCCTAAATATGCTTATTCAATGGGCATTGGCGAGATCATGCGAGCAAAGAAGATCTTGTTGGAAGCATTTGGCAAAAACAAAGCCAAAGCGGTCAAAGCGATGGTCGAAGGTGAAGTAACGACAGATGTTCCCGCAAGTATTTTGCAAAAGCATCCAAATGTAACAGTGATCGTAGATGAAGATGCTGCTTCATTGTTAAATTTAGACTAGAGTATCAGGGCACCAACAGAGATAGTGTTACGCTGAAGATGAAATTAAAGTACAAACGTATGGGCCCATATTTAGCTAAGTACAACAATAGGTGTGCCGACTAAAGACCATACAGAGGTTACTGCTTTGAATAACATGCGCTTTTATCTGCGCAATGTTTTTAGCTTTTTGCGCATTAAGTCTGATCTTTATTTTAAGGATATGGTTTATTTTTACTGCGATCTTAGCCGATCATGCTACAAAAGTCGTGATCGGCTTTTTTGTTGATTTAAAAGAAAATTTTTTAATTATGGTATATAATGTCTATTGTGTAGCCACATTTTGGTTAATACTGAGTTTAAATTGAAAAGCGAGAATCGAAATGAAAAATAAACTATTATCCGGAACTTTTTGGATGATGCTTGGGAGTATCCTTTCACGAATCTTAGGGATCATATATCTTATCCCGTGGCTGATGATGATCGGTTCACCTAGTGATCAAAATGCTGCCCAGGCTATTTTTAATGCAGCGTATACACCGTATGCTCTTTTTCTATCGCTCGGAGTAGCTGGCTTTCCAACTGCGATCGCGCGCCAAGTCGCTGAGTATAATGGGCAAAATCGCTTTAAAGATAGTGTCCATGTTTTTAAATACGGAATGTTGTTCATGCTCTTTACGGGTTCGTTGTGTGGGCTACTACTCTATATTTTTGCCCCAATGATCGCGCAAAGAAGTGCGGTCGTCTCGACTGAGGTAGCGACAACAGCGATCCGGGTGATGGTGCCGACCTTGATCATTTTGCCACCGATGAGTATGATCCGAGGCTTTTATCAAGGTAACTCCGATATGCAACCGATGGGCGTTTCTCAATTATGGGAACAATTGATCCGAGTGCTCTTTATTTTGGGAGCAACTTATTGGATCATGCTCGTCCAACATGGAAGTTACATCAAAGCGGTCAATTACAGTACATTTGCGACCTTTATCGGGGCTTTAGCAAGTTACATATATTTGATCGCCTATTCGAGAAAGCGTATGGGACATTACCGCGAACTTTACCATGAAAGTGTTCCTGTTCATGATATGCATGTTTTTACGATCTTTAAAAATATTTTCAAAGAAGCTTTACCGTTTATCTTTGTTGGTTCAGCGATCACGATCTACCAATTTATCGATCAGCTGACCTTTAAAGATATCATGGTCGAGCTGACAGGCTTGGATGCGTTACAAGCTCAGGATCTATACACGTATTTTTCAGCTAACCCAAGTAAGATCACGACCGTCGTTATCTCGTTAACGATCGCGATCTCTGAATCTTCCTTGCCGTTATTAGCAACATTAGCCAAGCGTAATGGAAAGCGTCAGATCGGAAAAACGATCGCACAAAACATCGAATTGATGCTACTGACGCTTTTGCCAAGTTCGCTATTATTAGCGGTCTTGTCTTGGGAAGTAAATGGGGTATTTTTCCCCTTTAGTCGTTTGGGAGCCAACTTGTTAGCGTATGCTTTAGTTACAAGTATTGCGCTGGCTTTGTTTACGGATTTCTTTACGATCGTTCAATCACTTGGTAAACATCGCCTAGCTGTGCGTTATTTGACTTTAGGGATCATTTTAAAATTAGCCTTACAAGTTCCGCTGACCTATCTTTTTGGGGCATACGGTGCTTTAAGTGCGACGACAGTGTCATTTTTACTGATTTCTTTAGGGGTGTATGGCCAGATCAAGAAGCATTATCTAGTAAGAGGTCAGATGAAAAATGTGAAGTTTATCATTGTGATCAATTTATTGGTAGCTTTAATGGCTTATCTGACAAACAAATTGATCAGTTTAGTTTATCTGCCACAAAATAAATTAACGGCCTTCTTGTATGCAGCGGTCTTTGGCGGGGTCTTTGTTCTATTATATATCGCCTTGTTGAACAAGAGTGGCATCTTCAAAGAAGTCTTTGGTTTTAAAGTTAAATTAGCCGTCAAGGGCAAACATTAGTCGGATGCCTAAGTCGCGCAAGATGAATAACGCGGGTTCTAGCGTACGGTGCCTTTTTGCATTGTGCTGGAGCCCGCGTTATTTCTACGATTTTTGCGCACTGAGCTATTGTCGTGCTCCAAAATGCAGAGCCTAGCAGATAGCTACGGTTGGTCAAAGCTGCCAAAAGCGCATCCTTGCCGAACCTAGGCTATCTGTACGGCTCAAAGCGCATTTTTGCGCACTGAGCTATTGTCGTGCTCCAAAATGCAGAGCCTAGCAGATAGCTACGGTTGGTCAAAGCTGCCAAAAGCGCATCCTTGTCGAACCTAGGCTATCTGTACGGCTCAAAGCGCATTTTTGCGCACTGAGTTACTTTAGTTGACAGTTGATAATTTTTTTCTTAAACTTTCAGTGACTAAAAATTTATGGATGGAGATGTTATTGGTGAAACACACTAAATTCCTTACTGCATTAGGTGCCTTTTTATTGGTCGTCTTGACTTTGAGTGCGTGCGCTCCGAGTGAAGATGCCGTAAAAAATAGCTCCTCTTCAGCAAAATCTGATAAGAAAGTTACTTTAAATATTGGAACGATGCCAGCACCAGATTCTTTGCCATTATATGTTGCTCAAAAAGAAGGCTATTTTAAAGATCAAGGCTTGGATGTCAAATTAACTAACTTTAAATCACCTAAAGAGCGTGATGCAGCGATCTCTGGGGGTCAATTGGATGCTGCTGTGACTGATGTGGTCGCTTTAGCTAGTTATGTCAATGGTGACCTAGGTTGGAAGAGTGCTACTGGTTTGACCGGTTATTTTGGGATCGTCACAAGTGATGATAGTGTAAAAAATGTAGCTGATCTTAGAGGCAGATCAGTTGCAACTTTGCCACGTCAGACCCCAACATTTTATCTATATCAACAATTAAAGCAAAATGGTCTTTCGGCTAATGACGTAACGATCAAAGAAGTCCCAGCTATTCCAGCCCGTTTGCAATTGGTCGAACAAAAAAAAGCCGATGCTACGATCTTGCCTGATCCATTTTTGAGTATGGCTAAAGCAAGTGGGTTAAAAGAGATCGCTAAAAGTGATCCTAAGACTTACCAAACAACGATCCTTGGTGTAGATAAGAAATTAGGTGATGACAAGGCTACTTTGGCAAAATTGACGACAGCATATAATAAGGCAGTTGCTCAGATAAATAAGCATAAAGCTAGCGATTATCAAGAGATCTTGACCAAAGACCTCGGCTTCCCAGAAGTGGTTGCTAAAAACTACACTTTGCCTCATTACGAAAAAGCCGGGCGCGTCCCAGCTAAGATGCTTCAAGCAGCCTTCAATTACGCTAAAGAAGAGGGAATCTTGAAAAATGATATTGATGCTAGTCACTACCAATTACCGGTGGCTAAGTAATGTTTGAACTTGAGCACTTGACGATCGGATATGCAAAGCGTCAAGTCATCACCGATCTTAGCTTAACGATCCCTGAACAGACGATCTTAGCCATTTTAGGTCCATCTGGCAGTGGAAAAACAACGCTTTTAAATGCGATCGCAGGCTTACTACCTCATAGTGGTGAGATCTATTTAAATGCTAGACCAGTCACGCCTAAACAAGCAACACTCGCACTAGTGCCCCAAGATTATGGCTTATTACCTTGGAAACGTGTCATACAAAACATCGAACTAGGGGCTAAGCTCAAAGGACAAAAGCTAGATAATAAAAAAAATACAGCAGCTATGTGAGACTTTGGAATTGACAGACGTTTTAATGCGTTATCCCAGTCAGCTTTCTGGGGGACAAAAGCAACGGGTGGCCTTAGCGCGGGCCTTTGCCTTGACACCTGAGCTATTATTGTTGGATGAAGCTTTTTCAGCTTTAGATACAGTGATCAAGCGCCGAGCCCAACAGTTGTTTTTAGCACAGTGGCAACAAAGTCCGGTGACGACATTAATGGTCACGCATGATCTAAAAGAAGCTTTACAACTCAGTGACCAGATCTTGATCTTGACCAAAGACCAGCCACGTTTAATTAAAAATCCTCTTCAAGCGATCACGTTTGCTAAACGCGATCACCCAGAGATCTTGACGCCGGCTTTGACGAAATTAGAAGGGTTGGTGTCAACATTATGGTAAAACGCGGACTGCAATTACTGTATGCTGTGCTCATCTTGCATGTTTTGTGGGCACTTGGGGCTTGGCTCGTGGATCGGCCAATTTTACCGACACCTTGGGCTGTATATATGTATTTTCCACACTTGCTGAATATGGATCTATGGTGGAATATCTACTTTAGTTTATATCGGTTGGCGCTGAGTTTAGTGTTTGCGACGCTTATCGGTGTTCCATTAGGGATCATGAGTGTCCGTTTGCCTAAATTCGGAGCTTTATTTGAACCTTTAGTGTATTTTACGTATCCGATCCCAAAGATCGCTTTATTGCCTGTGATCATGTTGCTAGCGGGCTTAGGCAATGCCTCAAAGATCATTACGATCACTTTGATCATCGTCTTTCAGATCATCATCGGGGTCCGGGATGCAGTCAAGCAGATCTCTCCTACGATGTATCAAGTACTAGATGTGCTGGCAGCAAATCGGTGGCAGACCTTTGTCAATGTTACGGGACCAGCGAGTTTGGCGGGCTTTTTTTCTGCGCTAAAGATCGCTTTAGGGACTGCCATTGCTACGCTCTTTTTCACGGAGATGTATGGGACACAGTATGGTATGGGGTACTATATCATGGATCAGTGGAATCGCTTGGATTATTTAGCGATGTTTGGCGGGATCATTGTGATCAGTGTGGTCTCATTTTTGTTGTTTTTAACGATCAGCGGTTTAGAGCGTTACTGCTTACGTTGGCAAAATAAATAATAGGTGAAAGTTCAGTCGCAAGTAGGCTGAACTTTTTTGTTGACATTTGTAAACTAAGGTGTATTATATAATTGTGATTACAAACGTAAACGAAAGAGGGAGAAATAAATGGCACAAGCATTGACACTAGTTGTAGCAGTAGCTTTGATCGGATTTATCAGTTGGTGGTTCTTTGGCAAACATGAGCAAAAAGAGGTAAGTGCAACGATGAAAGACAAAAATTTGCAAAAAGTAAAAGTTGTAGTTGATGGGGGGTATACGCCAAACACGGTCGTTTTGAAAAAGGGTGTCCCAGCTGAGATAGTTTTTGAACGTAAAGATCCATCAGCATGTTTGGAAAAGGTCGTCTTTGAAGACTTTGGGATCAATGAGACTTTGCCAAAAGATCAAGACCATGCGATCAAGATCGATACGCACAAGGTGGGTGAATTCAATTATGCTTGTGGGATGAACATGTTTCATGGGAAGGTGGTCGTTAAATGATGTCATATCAAAAACGTTTTTGGTTTGCCTTAGTCTTGTCGCTACCGATGTTGGTGGATATGAGCTTGATGCCTTTTGGGGTGATGATACCCGGGTACAATTGGATCGCACTGCTCACAACGACACTGATCATGGCTTTCGCTGCTTATCCATTTTGGCGCAGTGCCTATGCAGCCTTTAAGCATCATAATGCCAATATGGACACCTTGGTGGCCTTAGGGACGGCAGTTGCATATTTTTATAGTATTTTTGCGATGGCAACGGGGCGTCCAGTGTACTTTGAAAGTGCCGCCTTCATCACGGTCTTTGTCTTATTAGGGCAAGTTTTTGAAGAAAGAATGCGCAACAATGCTTCGAGTGCTGTCGAAAAGCTCCTCGATCTGCAAGCTAAAGAAGCAACGATCTTGCAAGCTGGTAAACCGGTCAAAATACCGTTAGATCAAGTTAAAGTTGGTGATCTGATCTTAGTCAAGCCAGGAGAAAAGATCGCAGTTGATGGCATCGTTGTTAAAGGCGATTCTTTAGTTGATGAATCGATGGTGACTGGGGAAAGTATGCCAGTTGAAAAAACAAAGGGTGAACCAGTTATCGGGTCAACGTTAAATACCGATGGAACTTTGGTATTTGAAGCTAAAAAAGTTGGTGCAGAAACTTTACTAGCTCAGATCGTTGAATTGGTCAAAAAAGCTCAGACCAGTCATGCACCGATCCAAAAATTAACGGACAAGATCTCAAATTATTTTGTCCCGTTAGTAATGATCTTAGCGATCGTAACTTATGTCGTTTGGTACGTCTTTTTAGGTGCAAGTGCGATCACAGCTCTGCTCTACGCGATCGCTGTGATCGTGATCGCTTGTCCGTGTGCGCTGGGATTAGCGACGCCAACAGCTTTGATGGTCGGAACAGGTCGGAGCGCTAAAATGGGCGTTTTGATCAAAAATGGTGAAGTTTTAGAGTTAGTTGACCAATTAAGAACGATCGTCTTAGATAAAACGGGGACGATCACTGAAGGAAAACCGGTCGTAACGGATGTGGTCGGTGCAAACAGCCGAGAAGTTTTGGCGGTGGCAGCTAGTTTAGAAGCTACTTCAGAACACCCATTAGCCCAAGCGATCTTAAAACAAGCAGAACAAGAACAGTTACCATTAAGTCCAGTGACTGACTTTAAAGCCCAAAAAGGGATGGGGGTGACTGCCAAAGTTGAAGATCAGATAGCCTTTATCGGAAATGAACGTCTCTTGGGTAATGCTAAATTGACCAGCGAGCAACAACAAACGCTCCATAAATTACAAGCTCAAGGCAAAACCGTTTCCCTAGTTGGCTTAGCGGATAAAGTTATTGGTATGATCGCTATTCAAGATGCCCCCAAGCCGACTTCTAAGCAGGCCTTGGCATTATTGCAAGCTCAGGGCTTAAAGACCGTGATGTTGACAGGTGATAATGAACGGGCAGCTCGAGCGATCGCTAAAGAAGTTGGGATCGATGAAGTTATTGCTGGGGTCTTACCACAAGAAAAAGCAAATTACATCGAACAAGAACAAAAACAAGGTAAAACTGCCTTTGTTGGGGATGGGATCAACGATGCACCTGCTTTAACGACTGCAGATGTCGGGATCGCAATGGGAGCTGGTTCTGATATTGCGATCGAAGCTGGCGGGATCGTTTTAGTCCAAAACGATCTCATGGGTGTCGTTAAAGCTTTGAAGCTAAGTCAAAAGACCTTCCAACGGATCAAATTGAATTTGTTTTGGGCATTGATCTATAATGTGGTCGGGATCCCGATCGCAGCTGGTGTCTTTATGGCTTGGGGCTTGACGCTTAGCCCAGAATTAGCCGGTCTAGCAATGGCCTTTAGCTCGATCTCAGTTGTCGGTAGTTCATTATTGTTGAATAAAGTTAAGATATAAAAGTGTGGGCTAATGCAGTCAGCACTGTAAATAGGCAAGTAGCGGCTGGGCTAAGGCGCTACTTGCCTATTTACTTTATTAAACACGGTAACTTAGAGCAGCATTTTAACTATCCTTTCATCACAGCAACAAACCAAGTAAGCCTAAGATAACTTCGAGACCGACGATCTTATGAAACATCAAAACATTACGCGGAAAAGTTGTGACTTTATTGGGTGCTTTGACAAAGCCTTGGACTAGCTGATAGTCACTTTTGACCGTGAAGATGGATAAGACAATGAGCCAGGGGAGATAACCAAGTATTGCGCTTAAGATCAGTCCCAGATAGCTAAAAACATAATTAATTTGCAATAAAGTCAAACTGTGCTTGGTACCTAGATAATAGGCAAGCGTTTTACGTCCGATCACAATATCTTCATCTTTGTCGCAGATATTATTGGCCAGCATAATGTTAGCGATCGTAAAGACAGCCGGCAAGGAGACGATGCTTCCTGTTAGCCAAAACCAATTATCGTAGGTCGGGGCATTATAGATATTGATATAAACTCCGAGCAAGGTAATATTTAACCCCATTGCTAAACCTGAGGCAAGCTCGCCTAAAGGTGTTTTGAGTAGTGGATAGGGACCGCCAGAATAACAATAGCCGATCAAAAAACTTGATCCCCCTAGCAATAATAGCGGCCATCCGCTTAAGTAGGCGAGATACAGGCCGCTGATCAAAAAGATAAGCAACAAGATGCCCAATACGCTATAGGCCCATGGGATCGAGATCGCAAAGCGTTTGATAATGTTATTAGTGCTATCTTGTACCGTGGTCGAGTTTTGGTAACGGCGATAGTCACTTAATTGGTTATGCCCATTGACCGCTAAATGAAAGCAGATCGCCGAAAGCATCAACAAGAAAGTCTCACCGAGATTTACGTGGTGATAATGATAAGCTGCCATGATCGTGCCCAAGAGCAAGGGCAAGATGGTCAGTAAGGTAGTTTGGGCTTGAACTAGAGCTTTAAAGCGTTGCATAGCTTAGCACCTACTTTCCATAATAGACCAGGGTCTTAGTGGCGGGGGTCACCAGTAATTTAGTGAGCGAGGCATTAGCTGGTTCGCTTAGGTTTTGCAAATTTCTGATATCTAAAAGTAATGCTGCCAGTAATTTGAGTGTAAAACCGTGGCTGACGACTAAAAGTGTCTGGTCGGGATGCTTTTTAGTAACTTCAGCTAAAAAACTTTCAAGTTTGGCAGTAACTTGCGCATAGGTCGGTCCCCCGGAAACTTCCCATGAGTTAGGTAATAAGTTGCGATGCTCATCAAAATACGTTGGATATTGGGTATAAAGGTCGGACAAAAGTTGACCATCCCAAGTCCCGTAGTCAAACTCGACTAACCGGTCATCTAAAGTTGGGGTAGCTGAGCTGATGAGTTTAGCGGTTTGGACGGCACGTTTGAGCGGACTGGCATAGACTGCATCAAAACTTACGGTAGCTAGTTTGGCTTTAGCAGCTAAAGCTTGTTGTTTTCCGAGTTTGGTCAGTGGTGTGTCGATCTTGCTACCTTGCATGATCTGCGCTAAATTAGCCTCGCTTTGCCCGTGACGTACACAATAGATAGTTGTCATGATAAATTCCCCCATTTCTGCTTAAATTCTAGTGCAAGCTCGATTTGAAAGTAAAGAAAAAAGCCCTGAAAACAGGACTTTTTCGTTTAGTATCAAAATTACTTGTTTAACGGTTTCCATTCCCAAGCTTCGACTTCAGGTAGGTCAGTACCTTCATCACGAATGTATTGGTGATGTTTTGCAATGATGCTGTCCATTTCAGCAACTAATTCGCCGTACTTGTCTGGCTCAGGCAAGCTCAAGACAGCTGATTTCACTAAGTCAAAACGATCCATTTGGTTTAGGACACGCATGTCAAATGGTGTTGTGATGTCACCATTTTCACGGTAACCATGGATCTTTAGATTGTGGTTGTGGCGATCAAAGAAGATATCACGGATCAAACCTTCAAAGCCGTGGAAGGCAAAGACGATCGGCTTGTCTTTAGTGAAGTACATATCAAATTCATCATCGCTCAAACCACGTGGGTCAACTTTAGGGCTTCTGAGTTTCAACAAGTCAACAACATTGATGAAGCGGATCTTGAGGTCAGGTAATTTTTCATGCAAGATCGAGATCGCAGCCAAGGTCTCCAAGTTAGGTTCTGTCCCTGCAGCTGCAAAGACGACATCAGGCTCAGCGTTTTGATCGGTCGAAGCCCAATCGATGATCTTAAGCCCCTTGTCAACTAATTCTTTAGCTTCAGCAGCTGAGTAGAATTGTTCACGTGGGTGCTTAGATGAAACGATCAAGTTGATCTTGTCACGGTCATTTAGGACTTTGTCAAAGACGGCCAACAAGGAGTTTGCATCAGCTGGCAAGTATTCACGGATAAATTCAGGTTTCTTATCAGCTAAGTGACCTAAAAGACCTGGATCTTGGTGAGTGTAACCATTGTGGTCTTGTTGGAATACTGTTGAAGTAGCCACTACGTTTAAAGAAGGCACTTCTGTTCGCCAAGGAATTTCTTTAGCTTTGCGCAACCACTTGAAGTGTTGGGTCAACATGGAGTCAACGACACGTAAGAAAGCTTCGTATGAGGCAAAGAAACCGTGGCGTCCAGTCAAGACGTAACCTTCTAAGAAGCCTTCATCTTGGTGTTCAGATAATTGTGAGTCGATGATCCGGCCTTGTGGTGCCATAAATTCATCGTTAGGTTCTTTGATATCTAACATCCATTGACGGTTTGTTTCTTTGAAGAGTGGGGCTAAACGGTTAGACATCGTTTCGTCAGGTCCAAAGATGCGGAAGTTCTTGTTGGCAGCGTTTAATTTAACGACATCTTCAAGATAACGACCTAAAACCGTCATATCTTGTTCTTTATTCTTACCTGGAGTTGTTGTATCCACAGCATAGTTGCGGAAATCAGGTAACGCTAGATCACGGATCAACGAACCTGGATTTGTATGTGGGTTCATTGCCATTCGTTTGTTGCCTTTAGGTGTCAATTCAGCCAATTCAGGGATCAAAGCACCTTTTTTATCAAATAGTTCTTCTGGGCGATAGCTTTCTAACCATTCGACCAAAGCATCAGCATGTTGCATATCATTTTGGTCAACTGGGATCGGAATTTGATGAGCTCTAAAGGAGTCTTCGATCGGCTTACCATCCCATTCTTTTGGACCAGTCCAACCTTTAGGGGCACGGAAGACGATCATTGGCCATACAGGTAATGAATTGTCATTGTTCTTGCGTGCATTTTCTTGGATCGATTTGATCTTTTCGATCGCTTTATCTAAGCCAGCAGCCATTTCTGGGTGCATCTTTTCAGGGTCAGTACCTTCAACAAAGATCGGATCCCAGCCAAGCCCTTCGAAATATTTGCGTAAGTTTTCATTTGATTCACGTGACAAGATCGTTGGGTTGGAGATCTTAAAGCCATTTAAGTTTAAGATCGGTAACACAGCCCCGTCATTTACAGGGTTGATGAACTTGTTTGACATCCAAGAAGCAGCTAACGGACCGGTTTCAGCTTCACCGTCACCAACAACAGCAGCAACGATCAGGTCAGGATTATCTAAGACAGCCCCAGTTGCGTGGGAGATCGAGTACCCCAATTCGCCACCTTCATGGATCGAGCCTGGTGTTTCAGGAGCAGCGTGGGAAGCGACCCCACCTGGGAATGAGAAGCGCTTGAAGAGTTTCTTCATACCTGCAACATCTTGCGTGATCTCTGGGAAAAGTTCAGTATAACTACCATCAAGATATGAGTTAGAAACCATAACTTGACCACCGTGACCTGGACCTTCGATATAGAACATATCAAGATCATATTTGTTGATAACACGGTTCAAGTGAGCATAGATAAAGTTTTGGCCCGCGATCGTACCCCAGTGGCCGATCGGTTTGACTTTTACGTCAGATGCTTCAAGTGGGCGACGTAATAATGGGTTATCTTTTAAGTAAAGTTGCCCTACAGAAACATAGTTAGCGGCACGCCAGTAAGCATCAAGTTTGTTTAAATATTCTTTAGATGAGTAATCTACAGTCATGGCGAGATCTCCTTTGTTAATTTTTTCTACACTTCTATAATAACGTTTTCTCGGGAGATGTCAACCATTTTAAATATTGGAACGTACCAAAAATAAAATTTGCGGAACAAATGCCTATAATAAAGGCTTTTTGCTTGAAATTTCTTTTTGTTCTTGGAGCTTGATCACTTCGATATCCCGTGAGATCATCAATTCTTCATCAGTCGGAACTAACAAAGCAGCGATCTTAGAGTCAGGTTTAGTGATAAAGCCTTCTTCGCCCTTAGAATTGAGCGTATCATCTAGTTTGACGCCCATGAATTCGAGTTCGTCACAGACTAACTTTCTGATCACATCAGAATTTTCTCCGATCCCAGCGGTAAAGACGATCCCATCCAAGCCTTTCATTTCGGCGTAGTATTGCCCGATATAGCGTACGATATTTTTGACAAAGAGCGTAACGGCGATCTGAGCGCGTTTGTTGCCGGCATCTTTAGCAGCGATGACGTCTCGCATATCAGATGAGATGCCCGAGATCCCTAAAAGTCCAGAGTGTCTCGTCAAGATCGAGATCATTTCTTCTGGATCGGTGATATTTAGTTTTTTCATCATGTAGGTGACTAACTCGACATCAACGTCACCTGAACGAGTAGCCATTGTGACTCCAGTCAGTGGTGTGAACCCCATCGTCGTATCAAAGGACTTGCCATCTTTGACCGCACATAAAGAAGAACCAGCTCCCAAATGACAAGTGATCAACTTGAGCTCTTTGAGTGGTTTGTTCATCAGCGAAGCAGCTTGGCGCGCGACATAGCGGTGACTGATCCCGTGAGCTCCATAGCGTCGAACGCCATATTTTTCGTACCATTCAAAGGGTACACTGTAGAGATAATTTTTTTCTGGGATCGAATGATGATAGGCGGTATCAAAGGAAGCGACAGCTAAAGCATTTGGCAAAAGTTTTTTGAAGACTTTGATACCTAAAAGATTAGCCGGATTGTGTAAACGAGCTAAGTCACTGAGCTCAGCGATCTTTTGGATCACATCATCGTCGATAACGACGGAATGATCGAAGTATTCGCCCCCAGCTACAACACGATGGCCGACTGCGGTGATCTCGTTTAGGTCTTTGATCAAATGGAGTTCGACCAAAAGTTTCAACAAGAGATCGACGGCAAAAGCATGATCTGGGATCGGCAGTTCTTGGTGATATTTTTGCCCGTTATACTTGACGGTCACGCTAGAACCTTTGATCGAGATCCGATCGATCAGCCCGCTTGCTAAAACATCTTCGGTGGGGATCGCAAATAATTTGAATTTTAAGCTAGAACTACCAGAGTTGATGATCAACGTTTTTTCCATAATGAGGTAAACCCCTTTCATATAGTTAGATCCATTACTATCATAAGCTAACTAGTACCCAATGTAAACGCTTTAGTTTGTGAAGTGATGAGCTATCATAGTGGAAATAACGTCTAGTAAATAACAAAGGGAACACCCTGATGTGTTTGTTGCATCATAGTGTTCCCATTATTTAAAGTAATTAACTCACAAACTCATTTGGATTTAATTTAAAAAAGCTAAAAAGCCATATAAAACGATGAGCATCACAGCTAAGCCCCATTGCCATTTAGGTAGGTGATCTTGAAAGCTAAAAGTTCGCGGATAGCCCTCTAAAAAGCCTTGGACCCGCATTGCTTGCGCTAGTGCATCAGACCATTGGATGGAAGTTACGATCAATTTTAGGTAGAGTGCGGGGGTATAAAAATGATAAGGCTGTTGTTTGTTCAAAGCAGCATAACGCATCGAGCGGAGTTGCTTTTGTAAAGCGTTGACCATGTTAGCAGCGGCTAAAAAGCCATAAACAAAGGTCTGGGAGAGCTTGAGATGTAAGACTAAGCTAAATAAGATCTCCTCTAAACTCGCAGTCAAAAGTAGACAACAGCCTAACAATAAATAGCAAAAGAGGCGACTGGTGTATAGAGCTGCATTGGCCCAAGCGTTTGTTTGACTAAAGGCGATAAAAGACCACCAAGTTCCACATGCGAGGGGCAAGCTGATCAATAAGATAAGCCCAAGCTTTTTGAAAGCTACTCGTTGACTAGCAAGATAGAGCAAACACAGAGCACAAAGAGTGATATTTAGCCATAAAACATGGTTAAAAGCGAGCAATATCCCTAGTCCGAACATGAGGATGACTTGGATCGTAGGATTTAAGCGGAATTTTGTCAAGTTTGGTATCCCCCTAGCTTTAGCGTCTGTTCTTCCAAAATAAGTTCATAGTCCAAATGTTCAGTGATCCCTACGCGTTGATGCGAAGTCAATAAGACAGTGGTCTGCTCAGCGTGGCAACTGTCTTTGAGCAAAGTCAAGCAAGTTTGGATACTAGCTTGATCGAGATTGGCGAAGGGCTCATCTAAAAGCAAGACCGGTTGTCCCATCGCTAAAACGCTTAAAAATTGGAGTTTTTGTTGTTGGCCACCGGAGAGTTGGTAAACAGAGTGGTGCGCAAGTTCAGTTAATCCAAGGGCCTGTTTTGCATAAAAGAGTCGCTCTTTAGTCCAATAGTGGGGAGCTAAAGTGTTTTGACTGACAAGGGCGAGTTCTTCTTGAACGGTTGCACAACTAAATTGCGCAGTCGCTTCTTGAAGCATGAGCCCGACTTTTTTTGCCCAACGCTGTTTGAAAAAACGGGGTGGACGTTGCCCAGCATAACTCAAATTTCCTTGATAGGGGATAAGGGTACAAAGCGCTTGGAATAAACTCGATTTACCTACCCCATTTGCTCCGCTCAACAGCCCGAGTTGTCCTTTTGGAAGTGTAAGATCATGCGGTTTTAGCAATAGCTTGTTGCCTCGAGTTAAACTGAGCTGTTTCCAAGTCAATTTCCCGGGTTTTAATGGTTGCCAACGTAAAGGTACAGGGCTGGCCAACGTCGATCTACTCAAGTTAAACTTGATGAGTCGACTGTGATCAGCATTGAAGCGATAGGCAAAATCAAGTAAGTCTTGGTAGCCACTAGGATCATGATCAGCGATGATAAAAGTCTTGCCTTGGTTTTTTAATTTCAATAATAGCTTTAGCAGTTTGTTTTTACTGGTCGGATCAACGTTAGCAAAGGGTTCATCGAGTAAGATGATCTCACTTTCAGTTGCCAGTACACAGGCGAGGGCCGCTTGTTGTTTTTGCCCACCTGACAGCGTAGAGAGTTGGCGGTCTTTGAGCGAAGTTAGTTCTAATTCTTGCAAGATACGTTGTTTTTTGGCGGTGATCTGATCAGCTGGTAGTTGTAAATTTTCAAGGACAAAGGTCAATTGTTGGTCTAAAGTCGCCATGCAAAAGCGTTTGTCAGGATCTTGAAATAGCATACCGATACGTTTAGCTCGCTCAAAGGGCACGATCTGTTCGAGGGGCTGATCTTCTAAAAAGACGCCACCATTAGTGATCTGTCCGCCAAATTGAGGATATAGTCCACAAAGCAATTTAAAAAAGGTCGATTTACCACTGCCCAGAGGAGTTGCTAATAAGCTACAAGTTTGAGGTTCGACGCAAAAATCTAGCTTTTTAAAGAGCGGTGGTCGATCTGAAGCATAGCTAAATGTCAGCTCTCTAAGTTCTAATTTGACCATCAGACACGCACCTTAGCTTTCGAGACGAGTTTTGCGATCTGGTAGATAAGTACGCCATCAAAAAAGGCTAAAGAGAGTAGCCGAATACCAAATAAAGTCAATAACATTGAAAGCGGATAGGCCTGATACCCACTTTGGAAATAGTCCCAAGCAAAGGTCACACTGGCTGAAAAGATCACAGATAGGGTCAGTGCTTTTTTGCCAAAATTTTTATAACCACAAGTCAAAAAGCCTAACTCACTAGCGCTTCCTTGCAAAGCCCCGGTGATCAAGTTAGCGGCGCCCCAGCTGGAAAAAAGTAGCATTTCTGCGGTCGCAGCGAGAAATTCGCCTAGAAAAGCTGCTCCTCGACGTTTCAATAAGATCGCTGCTAGTGGCCCTGCCATCAGCCAGATCCCAAGCATCAGATCATTAGCGTAAGGTTTGAGAAAAGTCGCCGCTAAAGCATAGTATAAATAGCTCGCACCTTGATAGATCAAACCAAAAAAGGCAGCTAAGAGGGCAAGAAAGATAATGTCTTTGACTTGCCAGTGTTGTTTGGTTGAATTTGGATCGTATGTTTGCATACAAAAACCCCCTGCTCAGATTATATAAGCAGGGGTGTGGTGGTTTGGGCGCACAAAAAATGCTAAGCTCCCTCCGCTGGTATTAACCAGATCAGGTGATATGGGTATCTCTCAGCCAAACGGCACCCCAGCTTATATCGCTCACAGTATAGCAGTGTTTATGTGAGCTGTAAAATATTATGCTTATTGCGTAACACTGACGAAAGTATTGAATTTCAAATATTTGTAGTGGAAACGCATGTGTGAATATTCAAACGGTGTTCCGTTATCTAAGAAAAAGACACCTTCCATGATCCCAGTTGGTTCGTGCTCAGTTAAGCCTAATAGTTCACGATCGTTAGGCGTTGATGGCTCCGCAAAGACTGAGAGAAACGATTTAGTGACGGATTGGTTATGCTTATCTTGCATATAGTTAAAGATCGACCCTTTGATCGTTTGTTGATTTAATTTAGGCACGATCTTGATCGGAATATAGCCTGTTTCGATCATAAATGGTTGGTCATCGAAAAGACGTAAGCGCACGATCTTGTAAACAAAATCTTCTGGCTCTAAGAAGAGATCGCGTTGTAATTCTTCACTAGGACGTTCAACATCAAAGCTTAGGACTTTGATCTTAGGTTTTTTCCCGTCCATTTGGAAGTTATCAGTGACCCCTAAGTTAGAACCTTCTTCGTAGTTGAAGACCGATTCATTTTTGAGATATAGGGGATTGATAAAAGTGCCTGAGCCTCTTTTTTTGAAGATGATCCCGTCATTTGCCATACGATTCAAAGCACGCTTGATCGAGCTACGACTAACATTATATTGACTGGCAAGCGTACGTTCATCGGGTAGTTTCATATCGGGGAATTCATGATCAAAGATCTTTTGCTTGAGATTAGAGATGATCTGTTTATAAATAAGTTCGGCCGTAGTTCTCACCCTTTCACTAGTTCTTATTAAATTCTAGTTAACCACAAGAAGAGTAAAACAACAAGAAATAAAAAAATAATATGAGTTTTACTAAAATTTTACTAACTATTTTGACAAATAAATGGTAGAATATCTTTGAGAGAATTGAAACTCATCTGCTGGGAGGAAATAAAATGTCAGTTTTAGTTTTAGGTGGCGCTGGCTATATCGGTTCACACACAGTTGACCGCTTAGTAGACCAAGGCCAAGATGTTGTAGTAGTTGACAGCTTAGTGACAGGTCATAGAGCTGCAGTCAATGATAAGGCGAAGTTTTATCAAGGCGATCTTGCAGATCAAGATTTCATGCGTAAGGTATTTACAGAAAATCCTGAGATCGATGCAGTGATCCACTTTGCTGCTTACTCATTGGTCGCAGAATCGATGAAAAAACCATTGAAGTATTTTGATAACAACACGGCTGGGATGATCAAGTTGTTAGAAGTTATGAATGAATTTGATATCAAAAATATCGTTTTCTCATCAACGGCAGCAACTTATGGTATTCCTGAAAAGATGCCGATCATGGAAAGTGATCCCCAAGATCCGATCAACCCTTATGGTGAAAGTAAGTTGATGATGGAAAAAATCATGCGTTGGGCAGATGAAGCATACGGGACAAAATTTGTCGCATTGCGCTATTTCAACGTGGCAGGGGCTAAGCCAGATGGTTCGATCGGAGAAGATCATGGTCCAGAAACACATTTGATCCCGATCGTTTTACAAGTAGCTCAAGGCAAGCGGGATAAATTACAGATCTATGGTGATGATTACAACACACCAGATGGAACGAACGTGCGTGATTATGTGCACCCATTTGACTTAGCGGATGCGCATATTTTAGCGGTAGATCACTTACGTAAGGGTAACGAGTCTAACGCATTCAACTTAGGTTCTTCGACAGGTTTCTCCAACCTTGAGATCGTTGAAGCAGCTCGCAAGGTAACGGGTAAAGAGATCCCAGCTGAGATCGCCCCAAGACGTGGCGGTGATCCGGATTCCTTGATCGCAAGTTCCGACAAAGCCCGTGAGATCTTAGGCTGGAAGCCACAGTTCGACAACATCGAACGCATCATCGAAACCGCTTGGGCATGGCATTCAAGTCATCCAAACGGTTATGATGACAAATAAGAAGTGCAATTCAGAGCGTTAAGAGACGTATAAATAAGAGTCCCCGACATTATAATGCGTATTTTGCATTGTAATGTCGGGGACTCTTATTTACTAGTCTCTGCTCTGAATTGCACGTTACGGCTATATAGCTTAAATGCGTATTTTGCATTGCGATGTCGGGGACTCTTATTTACTAGTCTCTGCTCTGAATTGCACGTTACGGCTATATAACTCAAATGCGTATTGCATAAAAAAAGGAAATGCCAGCCGACATTTCCTGATACGATCTAGGCGAGTTGGGTCAAGAGTGGTTTTGCCTTGGCATTATCCAATGGCAAGTAAGCTGGACCAACAGCTGCGCGATCGATCGCTAAACTATAATTGCTTGTGAGTGAAGGGACCATTTTTGAAAGCTCATTCAATTGTTCCGAGACAAAGCGAGAAAAGGAGAAGTTGCGTTGCTCTTTCATCGTTTTTTCAAGATCAATATTAAAGGTCACATCTAAAAAGCAACCGCTTTCCTTATCGGATAAACGCCACGCTTTACTGTGGTTCTGTCGTGATTCAATTTTTTCAACTACTGTTTCGGTCATATAAAGCCCCTCCTAGAAAAATCTTTAGTTGTGTTGACGTCTATACCATACTATGGATCAGAATATTTTGCAAGCGTTTTATATTTTATGATAAGCAAATCAGTAGAAATCATTATTTCAGGGTCCCAAATAGCGGGGGTCTAAGGACTTATCTTTAATGTTTAAGGTTGTTTTAAGGAAAAATCTGTAAACTATACCAATTTTTGGAGTTTTAAAAAGTCACTAAGTATCTGTGCAAGCGCTTTAAATAAAAGTGCAAATGCGGTAAAATAAAAGTAGTTAAATAACGCATTTATAAGTGAGATTTGGAGGAGATTTTTGATGGATATCTTTAGAAAAGAGCTTGATACCTATGATGGACATACGGTGACCCAGATCACTTTGGTCAATGATAACGGAGTCGAGATCTCGTGTTTGACGATGGGTGCGATCTGGCAAGCTTTCAGCGTTCCAAGTGGTGCAGGTAAGAAGAACTTATTATTGAGTTTTGAGCATACAAAAGATTACTATGCTAATGCGCAAAATATCTGTAAGGCGATCGGTCGGGTCGCTGGACGGATCGCCCACGGGAAGTGTGAATTAAACGGCGAGCAAGTTCAATTACCACAAAATGAAAACGGTAATACGTTACACGGGGGCCAAAACGGATTTAGTACTTATAATTGGAACTATACCACTTCACGTAATAAAAATAGTGTGAGTGTTATTTTCCAAAAGAAGATCACCGAAAAAATGGATGGTTTCCCAGGAAATATTTTGGCAACGATCATCTATACGCTAAATAACAATAACAAAGTGACGATCTCCTTTAGTGCATTAGGGGGCTCAAAAGATAGTTTGTTCAACCCAACAAACCATGTATACTTCAATTTGAGCGACCGCCAAGATCTTTCCAGCCACTCACTTAAGATCAACAGTAGTGCAACGTTAGAGACGGATGAAAATAATATTCCGACCGGACGGGTCAAAGAAGTTGAAGCTACACCGCTAGATTTTAGAGACTTCCGCAATGTCAAAGCGGCAGCCGATGAAGCTGATGGCTTTGATGATGCTTTTGTAGTCAATCAGCCGGGCAAAGGGACAGAGCCGATCGCTGTTTTACGGGATGAAGACAGTGGCCGCCAGATCACGATCGATTCCGATCGCAACGGCTTGGTAATGTACAATATGCCAGCTTTAGATACTGAGATCAAGTTCTCACGTGATCAAGGTAAACCAGCGATCCCAGGTGAAGGGCTAGCGCTTGAAGCTCAAACTTTACCCGATGCGATCAATCAAGAAAACTTTGGCGATATCGTCTTGCCAAAGAACGGTAAGCGTTCATATCACATCCAATTTGCATACGATAAGATCAAATAGCTGTTTTAGGGCCGTGTTTTATAAAAGCACGGTCTTTTTTTGAAATATTCAACTTACTACATTTATCAAGTATTAATGGTATACTTAAATTATTATCTTTAAGTAAGGGGAAAGTTTATGGATCTTTGGAAAAAGTTTATCAATAATGTCTCCTTGAGACGGTTTGTCGTCTTACTAGGCATCATTGGTATTTTGTATGCTTTACGTAGCTTGATCAGTATCATTTTGCTGACGTTTATCTTCACATTTCTAGTTGTACAGCTGACAAATTACATTCGGCGATATGTGAAGATCCCATCGCAATTGATCGTGATCGCGACCTATCTATTGTTCATCGGTTTTATCTATTTGGCTGTGACGATCTATGTGCCTAAACTCGCTATCCAAACTGAAGCAATGATCAATTCACTCTTGCGTTTTTATCAGCATCCACCGCATGGAGCGCAAGATCTGATCCACTATATCGACCGCTATTTTGGCAAGGTCGATATCATGCAACAGTTCAAGGGCAGTTTTGGGATCGCACTAGGCTATCTTAAGAGTTTGGGCTCGATCGGCTTTACGTTTGTGATGTCGTTATTGTTGAGTTTCTTTTTTACGATCGAAAAAGACGATCTCTATGGTTTTTCCAAGGGCTTTTTAAGTGGGCCATTTGCATGGTTATTCGAAGATATTTATCATTTTGCTAAGATTTTTGTAAACACTTTTGGGGTCGTACTTGAAGCTCAATTTGTGATCGCAGTCGTCAATACGGTGATCACCACGATCTGTTTGGCGATCATGAACATGCCCCAACTGCTTAGTTTAGGGATCATGGTCTTTGTTTTGAGTTTAGTCCCTGTGGCTGGGGTGATCATTTCCGCGATCCCGATGATGTTTATCGGCTATTCGGTCGGTGGGTTGCGCTATGTCTTTTATATTGTTATTATGCTAGTCGTTGTTCACGCTTTGGAAGCCTATGTTTTAAATCCGAAATTCATGGCTAGCCGTACGGAATTACCGATGTTTTATACCTTTGTCGTCTTATTTGTTGCGGAACATCTTTTTGGTGTTTGGGGCTTGATCGTGGGGATCCCGATCTTTACCTTTATGCTAGATGTTTTAGGAGTAAAACCGGTCCATTCCAAGGGTGAACGTTTGAAGAAAGTTAGAAAGTTGGAGCGTAAAAATGAATAAGCAGGAATTTTTGGCAGAATATGCTGTTGCCCGTAAAAATACTGATTCGGTCAAGTGGGATAATTTAAAAGAAACTTTCGATGCAGAAGATCTATTACCACTTTGGGTCGCTGATACTGAATTCAAAGCACCAAAAGAAGCGCTTGAAGCTATGACAAAACGGATCGCGCATGGTGCTTTTGGCTATTCCTTAACACCAGATGCGTATTTTGAAGCTTATTTCAAATGGCAAAAGGAACGTTATGGGATCGAATTGCATCGCGAATGGATGCGTTTTGGCACGGGGGTCGTGCAATCTTTGAGCACGCTAGTCAACTTATTGACACAAAAAGATGATGCTGTTTTGGTCTTACAACCGGTGTATTATCCATTTATGAAAGTCATCGAAAATAATGAGCGTAAACTAGTTGTTTCTGAGCTCAAACATGAAGCGGGAGTCTACTCAATGGATCCAGCTGATATCGAAGCAAAGATCACTGAAGAGCAAGTGAAGTTGTTGATCTTATGTTCACCACATAATCCAGTCGGACGTGTCTGGTCTGAAGCAGAACTAGCTGAGTTACTCGAACTTTGTCGCCAAAAGCAAGTGCTTGTGATCGCAGACGAGATCCACCACGACCTTTTGTTGACGGATAAACCATTTGTTTCAGCTTTAGAGGTCAGTGAAGGTAAGTATCGTGATAATTTAGTCGTTGTCGATGCGCCCTCGAAGACCTTTAACATGGCAGCTCTTCAAAATAGTCATGTGATCATCCCTAATCCCCAAATGCGCCAGCGCTATGATAAGTTAGTTGAACGTTTAGCTGCTCCAGCCGGTAGTATTTTAGGCAAGGTAGCTGCAGCTGCTGCCTATGAACATGGTGCTTCGTGGCTTAAAGGTCTATTGGAGACGATCCAAGCTAACTATGACTATGTAAAAGAAAAGCTAACTAAAGCTTATCCACAGATCGTCATTTCACCGTTAGAAGGGACCTATCTAATGTGGATCGATCTTAGTGCAGTCGTGGATCCAGCTAAATTAGAGATCTTTATAAAAAACAAAGCTGGCCTAGCAGTCGATTTTGGCACTTGGTTCGGTGCTTCCGGTGCTGGGCATATTCGGGTCAATTTAGCAACGACACCTGAAAATATTGAGCGTGCCGTGACTGCTTTGGTGAAAGCTTTAGATGAAAATCAAAGCTAAATTCACTAAAGCACTATCAATTTTTTGGATTTCAGTGTAAAATATCTTTGTATCATAAACATAAGAAAGAGGTTTTTACTAAATGGCAAAATTAGTATTTATCCGTCACGGACAAAGTGAATGGAACTTAGAGAACCTTTTCACAGGTTGGGTAGACGTCAACTTGAGTGAACAAGGCGAACGTGAAGCTAAGGAAGCTGGCCACAAGTTAAAAGAAGCTGGTATCGAATTTGACCAAGCTTACACATCTGTTTTAACACGTGCCATCAAGACTTTGCACTTCGCACTTGAAGAATCAGGCCAATTATGGATCCCTGAAACCAAATCATGGCGCTTAAACGAACGTCACTACGGTGCATTACAAGGCAAGAACAAAGCTGATGCAGCTGAAAAATACGGTGACGAACAAGTTCACATCTGGCGTCGTTCTTACGATGTATTGCCTCCATTATTGGATGCAAACGATGAAGGTTCTGCAGCAAACGATCGTCGTTACGCAGAATTAGACCCACGTATCATCCCTGGCGGTGAAAACTTGAAAGTCACATTGGAACGTGTTATCCCATTCTGGGAAGACAACATCGCTCCAGACTTGTTGGATGGCAAGAACGTTATCGTTGCCGCACACGGTAACTCATTACGTGCCTTGACAAAATACATTGAAAACATCTCTGATGAAGACATCATGGACGTTGAAATGGCAACAGGTCAACCAGTTGTTTATGAATTGGACGACAACTTGAACATTGTCTCCAAAGAAAAGCTTTAAGATAAAGCCTTTCGATAAAAGAAGCGTGATCTCCGAGCGAGACCACGCTTTTTTGTGTATCGTGACGATTCATGACGAATTGATGTCAACTTAGGACAAATGTTGGAAATGACAGGAGATGAGTTGAAATATATACCCTAAGCTCCCTAAGTCCATAATAGATACCTAAAAAACTGATTGATGTTAGTAATCGCAGTTTGTAAAATTAAGTTAGAAAAATAAAAAGCCATTTGTGATAGACTTTTGAGTATCAACAAACAAAAGTAAAGGAAAATCACAAATGACCTATAATCATCTTACCATAAGCGAACTGTCCTTCATACAAAATTTTTGGAATCAAGGGGTTAAAGCCTATATTGTAGCTAAAACCTTAAAACGTAGTGCTGAAACTATTTATCGAGTATATCGTTTTTTAGATGCTGGGAATTCGATCTCTGAATACTATGAAAACTATCGGGCTAATAAATCTAGATCCGGCCGTAAACCCATCGTATTACCTAATGATGAGCTTGAGTACATCAAGGAAAAAGTTAGTCTAGGTTGGACTCCTGATACGATCATCGGACGTAATGAAAAACATATCAGTTGCTCAATGCGTACGCTTTATCGCATCTTCAAGCGTTCTAACGTTTTAGATGTGACCTCGCTCCCAATGAAAGGAAAAAGACATCCAAATGGTTACGTTGAACGCCGTGGAAAAGCTGGACGACTAGGTCGGGCTCTTTCAGAGCGGCATCAGGACTATCCCAACTACCATAATGAATTTGGACATCTTGAAGCTGATACGATCCAAGGTAAAAAACACCATGGTGCAGTAATGACATTAGTTGAACGGAAGTCTAAGGCTGTCATCATTTTGAATACACGCCATAAGACGGATAAAGCTATCTTTGAGAAACTTGATGCTTTACTTTCTGTTACTCCTAAAGGACTCTTTAAATCGATCACTTTTGATAATGGTAAGGAATTTTCTAAGTGGAAAGATATCGCTAATAAGCATGATATCAGTACCTACTTTGCCGATGTAGGTGCTCCTAACCAACGTGCACTAAATGAACATACGAATGGATTACTTAGGAAAGACGGACTAGGAAAAGATATGGATCTCAGTGATCTCCCCACTGACTATGTCCAACAAGTAGCTAGTTATAGGAACAATATTCCACGTAAAAGTTTAAACTATAGAACCCCACTAGAAGTATTCATAAAGTATATTACGAATGAGCAAGTAGTTTTTTTCTAACTTGATTTGACAATTCAAGTCTATTTAAACTGTATACTTGACGAACCCCAGTGCCCGAAATAGGTGGCTTTTAGGATTTTAAAAGAAATCAGTTCTATAATAAATTAAAAATCGTGTTGGTAGAAAAAATCGTCTACTTCTACCAACACGATTTTACAAAGAGCCAGTACTTAAATCTCTTTTTCTCCTGTAAAACTATTGTATCTTGATACTTTAAGGAGTTTCAATCATTCGATCTGTTAACCGTTATTTTTTGGGGTCTAAACTTAATAACATAGCATTAATGGCGACGATGACTGTTGACACAGACATTAGGATTGCTCCTAATGCAGGGCTTAATGTGATACCAATGGGAGCCAAAATTCCTGCAGCTAGAGGGATAGCTATAAAGTTATAACCAGCTCCCCAAAATAGGTTTTGTTTCATTTTACGAGTTGTTTTGTGTGCTAATTCAATGAATGATTCAATATCTCCTGGATCGGATTGAGTCAATATGACATCAGCTGAATCCAATGCAACTTGAGTTCCAGCACCTATAGCTATACCAACATCTGCTAAGGCAAGAGAAGGAGCATCATTTACACCATCACCTACCATGATAACTTTCTTTCCTTCATCTTTAAGTGTTTTAACTAACTCATATTTGTCTTGTGGAGATTGATTTGATCTATATTCAATCCCTAAATCTACTGCCGCGCCTTGAGCCGCTTTTTCATTATCACCTGTTGCCATAATTGGTTGAATATTGTTCTTTTTAAGAGCTTTAATTAACTCTTTACTCGTTGGTTTTAATTCGTCCCCTAAAGCTACAGCACCAATGGCATCATCGTTTTCTACTAAGATACTAAGAGTTGCTCCTTTTGGAATATCCATATCAAGATTACGTCCATAGGCTTTTTGACTGATTAATTGGTAACGGTGCCCACCTGCTTTACCCTCTACTCCAGCACCGGAAATCACATCAATCGAATCAAAAGATGCTGGACGTATATTTTGCTGCTCGGCGAAACTTATAATTGATTGAGCAATTGGGTGGCTAGATCCTCCTTCAATACCTGCCAATAAGGCAATGATTTCCTCTTTTGTATATTTGTCATTAAGAAGTTTTACATCTAATACTTTAAATTCACCAGTTGTTAAAGTACCCGTTTTATCTAAAATCATCACATCTGCATCTTGAGCTATTTCTAAGGCTTGGCGGTCTTTTACTAGTAAGCCACGGCTAGCTCCTAAGCTTGTGCTACGGGCGGTTACCAATGGAATAGCCAGCCCCAATGCGTGCGGACAAGCAATAACTAATGTAGTAATAGTAAATATAACTGCCGCTGGTACATCTTCTATAACCATCCACACTACAAAAGCAATTAGCGCGACAATAACAGCAATATAGAAGAGCCACCCTGCAACTTTTTGAGCAATATTTTCTGCTCTGGAAGGCTGACTTTGAGCTTGGCTGATTAAAGTCTGTACTTGAGAGATGAAGGATTGATCACCTGTCTCATTCACTTTAATATAAAGAACCCCTTCTCCATTTGTTGAGCCTCCGATTACTTCATCGCCAGGGCCTTTTTTTACTGCTTTTGACTCCCCAGTTAGAAGAGCTTCATTTAAACGTGATTCGCCACGCTCGATAATCCCGTCTGCTGGCACATTTTCTCCGGCTTGAACACGAATTAAATCACCTACCTTTAAGTCAGCAACTGGTCGTGTTTCAATTGAATCGTCTTCTAATACAACGTGAGCATCTTTCGGCACTAACTTAGCCAATTCTGCTTGTGCGTCTCCTGCTTCTCCAATAGCTTTCATCTCAATCCAGTGACCTAATAGCATGATTAATAGTAATGAAGCAAATTCAAAGAAAAAGTCCATCACGTGTTCACCCGTTACGTAGGTAATGATCACAGCATAAATACTGTATAAATATGAAACACTTATACCTAAAGAAACGAGTGCCATCATTCCAGGTTTTTTTTGTTTAAATTCGTCAACTGAACCTTGATAGAATGGACGTCCACCATAAATAATTAATATAGTAGATAAAATAGCTACTACAATATCATAATATGGAAAAGTAAACTGGAATGGTAGTTTAAATCCATGTATAGGGGATAAGAGCATAATAATGATTCCTAGTGGCAATGACTTTAAGAAAAGTTCCTTAAAGCTTCCGTGATGATGGTGGTCATGCCCACTGTGCCCGCTGTGCCCACTGTGCCCACTGTGCCCGCTGTGATCATGCCCAGCATGATGTACTTGATGGTGATTATGGGACGAATATTTGTTGTCATTATTCATTTTAAATTCCTCCTTATGCTTAATGATGATGTAAATGACATTCGCATTGTCCTTCTGGACAATTGCAATCCACTTCTTCTACTGCGAAAGATTTTTTCATCTCTAATATTTTTTCTAGTCGATCTATATCATCGAAGCTTAAAACATGATCTTCAATGATGCTTCCTATTACATTTCCGACTTTCTTATTGCAAATACGGTTAAAAATATCTTCTGCATAATCCCTTACGGCTTCTGTCTCTTCAATATTAGCAGTGTAAATAAACTTTCTACCTTCATGCTCTGTATTTAGTACGCCTTTTCCAACTAATCGACCTAAGATCGTTTTGATAGTGGATTGTGTCCAGTCCATTTTTTCTTGCAATACGGAAATGACTTTTTTACTAGTTACTCGATCATTTGCCCAAACTACACGCATGACTTCCCATTCTGCATCTGTGATATGAGTATTAAATTCTATTGTGCTCATTCTCCTTTCCTTCTAGTTGTCTCCAGATGTAAACAAATATGTTCAAAGTAAGTTTACCATTGTAAACGAATTATATCAAGTCTTTTTTTGTTCTTGGTCTTGGCATAATATTTCCTCCTACTGTCAATTTGATATTATGTATCCAGATTATTTGCAAGGAACACAAATGACTCAAAATTTAAACGCTAATTAAATATATATTTTTATATTGAGAGCAAGTTACTAGTTAAGTAGCTCGCTCTTTTTATTTGGTATGAAATTAGGCAGTTGTGGATTTTATCTAATTGGAAAGGAAGAGGTAACATGAGAAGAAAGAAGATTAGCTTTGTTAGACTTAAACAGGAAAAGTTATGTATTAAGGGATTGGAGGAGCTAGAAGCAAAACCAATCTCTTCACCCTATGACATTAAAGATCTAATGATGCCATTCTTTAAAGACTTAGATAGGGAAATGATGTTGGTACTCGGTTTAGACACAAAAAATAAGCCGACTGTCATTAGTGTAATTTCGATAGGGACATTAAATCAGGCGACAGTTTCAACAAGAGAAATTTTTAAGACATTGCTATTAGCAAATTCGATCCGATTTATTATTATCCACAATCATCCCTCAGGAGACACCACTCCGTCTGAAAATGATCTGAAATTTACGCGAAAAATAAAGGAGGTTGGAGAGTTGATGGAAGTGTATCTTCTAGACAGCATCATTTATGGTGATGATCTTAGGAGTTTACGAGCAAATGATTGGAGGGGGATAAGTATTGGTAGGATATGAATTAGCAAAAAGAGAGTTGATTTTAGAACTTGAAACGATAATGCATGTAACTATTGATGAAGAACGAATGGTATACGAAACGCTTATGCTAGAACGATGTGAATTAGATAAAGTAGTTTAGAAGTTAGTCCCCAAAAACGAGCATTATGTGGTTCTGTTGCAAAGTTTTAAATAAAGAATAAAATTCCTTACGGTATCTATGATTTAAGCTGGGATTCCCAATAATACCTTGATTTCAGTACAGACCGAAAACCCGAAGAGAGTGCCTTCTTTTCGGGTTTTCTTATATAATCCTCGAATGGCTTCCATGCCTTTAATCGTGGTAGAGGCAGTGCGTAAACTTCGATAGAATTTATTGCGTCTCTTTACTGGACGATGGTCTTGTTCAATCAAATTATTCAGGTATTTAATGGTACGATGTTCTGTCCCTTGATAAAAGCCGTATTCTTTTAGTTTCTTAAAGGCACTGGCTATAATGCCCTCTAAGTATACAGATGAAATAGAAAATTCATCTTATACTT
>ERZ778504.171-NODE-171-length-71658-cov-10.266036_pt1 | contig 71658 bp, 66 predicted proteins | sample MGYA00510046_ERZ778504 | MGnify/ENA primary metagenome ERZ778504 (study PRJEB29527, sample SAMN07138964) | mouse gut metagenome | material: feces | host: mouse | place: China:Nanjing | collected 2016-01-25 ...
TGCAAAGTTACGCCCTTAAAGCGGTATCGGACAGAGGCTTGAACCGGACAATCAGTGCCAACCGGCGCAACATGCCGCCACTTGCCGGGGAAGTGATACGGATTCAAAAATATCCTTGTTTATTTGCAGCATGATTCGGATGAAAGTCTGAAAATACACCCTTCCACGCGGACATTCGGACAGCGGTCCGTTTATCTGTCCCAATGGTCAAAAGCGGGTGTATGCGGGCAAACAGGTTACTGTCCCCACATCCGTATGGATTGATTAAAGTACGGGTGGACAGAAAAGCGTACGGTTGTCCGCTGGTGTAACCGGATTAGTGAGTGAATAGACAAACGGACGGATATGCGTGCGTACGTATGAATGGCAATACGTTGACGCAACCGGACAGAAGTATAACCAAATAAATTATCAAACAGATGAAAGAAGCAACCTATGTGGCGATCTCCACGCAGAAAGGAGGAGCCGGTAAGACAACCCTGACAGTGCTTGTGGCAAGCTACCTGCACTACGTGAAAGGCTACAACGTAGCCGTGGTGGACTGTGATTTTCCGCAGTACAGTATCCATGACATGCGCAAGCGTGACCTGAAAGCCGTCATAGAGGACGGGCATTACAAGATGCTGGCGTATGAGCAGCTCAAGCGGCTGAAGAAAAACCCGTACACAATCAGATGCAGCCGCGCGGAGGATGCGATAAGAACCGCAGAGAATCTGACAGATGCGCAGCCCGACCTTGATTTTGTGTTCTTCGACCTTCCGGGTACAATCAACAATGCCGATGTGGTACGGACCATCGCCAAGATGGACTATATCTTCACACCCATCATCGCAGACCGGGTGGTAATGGAAAGCTCCATCAAGTTCGCCACCGTCATCAATGAACAGATGATAAGCACGGGCAAATCCGGCATAAAAGGGATTTATCTCGTATGGAACATGGTGGACGGGCGCGAGAAGACCGAGCTTTACAAGGCATACGACAAGGTCTGCGCCGAGTTCGCGCTGCCCATTCTTGAAACATTCCTGCCCGACAGCAAGCGTTTCCGGAAGGAAACGGCGGCGGAGCGCAAGGCTGTGTTCCGCTCCACCGCGTTCCCTGCGGACAAGGCACTGGTACGTGGCAGCAACCTTGACAAACTCGTCGATGAGATTCTCGGCATCATCAAAAACTGAACGTCATGGCAAAGAAAGCAAGAATAGAGGACATCGACAGCGATGCCGTAATCAATTCGTTCCGCATGGATGATACAAGCATACCGCCGCAGGCAAGAAGTACGGACGGGAGCGTTCAGGCTCCATCTCCGGAAGACGGGATGCGGAAGGTCATCCCACCGCCTGCATCCCGTCCCAAAGAGGAACCTGAACGCAGGCGCAGGAATGGAAAGCCGGAGAAAACCGATTATGACGGCACATTCGTATGCGAAGCCAACGTCACCGCAAGGCTCGGAAAACAGGTGTATATCCGCAAGGAGTACCACGACCGCATACAGAAGATGCTTCATGTAATCGGTGGCAACGAGGTGACTATCGCCAGTTTTCTTGACAACGTGCTGACACACCATTTCACACAGTTCCAAGAAGAAATCGCGGAATCGTTCAGGCGGCATATGGAATCCTACAATTTATAAACAGTTTAATCAACAACAAGAACATCATGAAAAGAAAGATGAACGACAGTCAGGCAGACAGCCTGCAAACAAGAAAGAGTGAAAGAACCGCTGCCCGTGCAGCAAAGTGTACAACCGGCTGCGGTCAGGGAACGGACGGCGGTGTGTTCCGCAAGGGCAAAGACGGCGTCAAGCCGATCTCCACCTTCCTGCAAGCATCGGAAATCAAGACACGGCAATGTATATACATCAGCCGCGAGATCCATGAGAAAGTCGCCATCGTTGCCAGCCGCATGGGTAACGGGTTGAGCATCGGCAAGTTTGTGGACAACATTCTCCGTGACCACTTCCGGCAATACGGGGCGCAGTACACGGAACAGATTGAAAACGCTAAAAAAGTAAGGCTATGATAAAAGTATTTTTAGCCGTATCGGTTGCCTGCAACGTATGGTTTCTGTTCATGCTCCTGTCCGACAGGATAATGGAAACAAAATTCGTCCGCTTCCTGAAAGGTATTTCTGGATTGTGGCAGTCATTGGAATTGAAGGAGGAGAAAACGGAAACGGCATCTGTGGGAATTCCGGCTGATGAAACGGACATCATCGGTAAAAGCAAGTTCAAAATGGCTCCAACCCGGACAACCGCTGCCATACCGGCGCAAGAAGCCGCCACTTCGGAAAAAGGCATTGAGCTGTCGGAGGAAGAGGCTACTTTTGACGACGGAAACACGGAAATAGCCTCACGCCCGGCACAGGTCCCGGAGGAGAAATTCGATGAAACCTTCACGAGCATGCCGCCTTCGGAACTGGAATACGGGGAGGATGAGCCGGACGATGACGAACCGGACAAAGGGCAGGCTTCGGGAAGCAGCTTCGAGGACATCGACATGGCAGTCCGGACGATACGGAAGGATACGCCGTCTGACGAGGAGATGCGACACGCTGGAAAGGTCATGACGGAACTTGACGGGACGGAACTTTTTTCCAGAATAACGGAGAGCCTGACCGATGAAGCGATGAGCGGCAGGCTTGCAAAAGCGATGGCTGTCTTCGTGGATACGGTAAACATGACCGTGACACGGCAAAAAGACAAGGTATTCGTGATTCCTGACAAAATAGAGGAGTTTGACATCCGCGACTATGTATAACGAAAAAAGAAATGGTAATGAAAATGTAAAATTACACCCATGCGGCGAGGAAGCGCAAGGCACGTCCGGTCCGCAACGGACACACCCAAGTCCGTAGAAACAAACGGGCAATCCACTAAACCAAAGTAAAGTAACCGAATATCAACCGCCCGACAAAGGACCATCCACCCTTTTGACGGCACAAAACAAGAACAGTTTATGAACAAGAACAACAGACAGAAACTTATCCTCTCAGCGGCACTTCTGGTTGCCGCAACCGCCTCCGCCTTCGCGCAGGGAAACGGCATCGCGGGCATCAACGAAGCCACCTCTATGGTGAGTTCGTATTTCGACCCCGGCACGAAACTCATCTACGCCATCGGCGCGGTAGTCGGGCTTATCGGGGGCGTGAAAGTGTACGGGAAATTCTCGTCCGGCGATCCCGATACCTCCAAAACAGCGGCAAGCTGGTTCGGAGCGTGCATCTTCCTGATTGTCGCCGCCACCATCCTGCGCTCATTCTTCCTTTAATATAATAATGTATGGCTGAATACCCGATAAACAAGGGTATCGGCCGTCCGGTAGAGTTCAAGGGCTTGAAAGCTCAGTACCTCTTCATCTTCTGCGGAGGTCTGCTGGCTCTCTTCGTCCTGTTCGTCATCCTCTACATGGTCGGCATCGACCAGTGGGTATGTATCGGCTTCGGCGCGGCATCGTCCTCCCTCCTTGTATGGCAGACCTTCGCGCTGAACGCCCGGTACGGCGAACACGGGCTGATGAAACTGGGAGCGGCACGGAGCCATCCCCGATACCTTATCAACCGGCGGCGGATAACCCGTCTGTTCAAACGACAACGAAAGGAAGAAAGACAATGAGGAATACATCGAAAATGACAACACTGGAAAACAGGTTCCCACTTTTAGCGGTGGAGCATGGCTGCATCATCTCAAAGGACGCCGACATCACGGTGGCTTTCGAGGTGGAGCTGCCGGAGCTTTACACCGTGACGGGCGCGGAGTACGAGGCGATACACGGTTGCTGGTGCAAGGCGATCAAGGTGCTGCCGGACTTCTCCGTTGTCCACAAGCAGGACTGGTTCATCAAGGAAAAGTACACGCCGGAATTGCAGAAGGAGGACATGAGCTTTTTAAGCCGCTCTTTCGAGCGTCACTTCAACGAGCGTCCGTACCTGAAGCACACGTGCTACCTCTACCTGACCAAGACGACAAAGGAGCGTAACCGGATGCAGAGCAATTTCAGCACGCTGTGCCGGGGGCATATCATCCCGAAAGAGCTGGACAAGGAAATATGGGCAGGAAAACGAAACGAGCATAATGTGTGAGTGTGGGAAATGACGGGATGGCCTTTATTTATAGGAAGTTACAGAGGTTTGGAGGGTTGGACGCTGGAAAAACGAAACGTGCAAAAAGTTGAATTTGCTTTAATTCTGGTTTAATTTTGGAGGCGCACCCGTTAAATGGGGCTTTAACGCAGGTTTAATTCTGGTTTAATTTGGTTTAATCGACAGCTGGAAATGGTGGGGTTTGAGCTTTGAGCTGGACGCACCAGACGCTGGAGCTGCTGACGGCATGGAGCCGCTGGGCATGACCGCTAAAAACGGCACGCCTGGCGGCTTTTCTTTTGCCTGACGTGGGAACGGACGGAAACGGCGCGAAACGCGGCGACAGCGGGGGTTATGGGGCTTTCTGCGGTGTGTCTGGGCGTGTGGTGGGATACCATTTGCGTGTGGCCACGAAAAAGCCCCCATTTCGGAGGTTCCAGGGCATCGGACAGGGGCGCAGCTGGGTGGCATGGTGGCCGCTCATGGGCGACGAGGCAGGCGGCTGGAGGGGTGTTTACACGACCGTTAAATGACCCGTTAAATGGGCAGGGCTGGAGGCCGAAAAAATGCTGCCCAAAAGTGCCTTTTTCGTTCCATTTTCGAGGTCGCAAAAAGGGCTAAAAATGGGGTTGGGGGGACAGTTGGGGGGACAAATGGGTGGACAATTCGTGCAAGCATAGACCCCTTTAAGGGAAAAAATCAAGGCAAAAACCGCGAAAATCTGGCAGAACCCCCCCCTTTAATTCCATTTAACGCATAGGAAAAACACCCCTAACAAATAGGGTATTTTGCACTGAAAATAAGCAAGTTAAACGCATTTAACGGCGATTTAACGTGCAGAAAAAAGCGTTTTAGTGCCTTTTACGTTATTTCAGGGGGTCGCGGGGTGCCCATAGTGACCACCCCATTACCCTGCATTTGCAGTAGTTTCGGTGTTCGCAGCATCGGCACTTTTTTGTAGTCTATCCTTTAGCTGCACTATCTGCTCACGCAGACGGCCTATTTCTTCGGCCTGCTGTATTATTTTTGCATCTTTACGCTGAATATATGGCTCGTACTGCTTAAAAAAATCAACTAAATGCGACTGGTCAGTTAGAGGTTGTGGCGTTTCCTCTGGCTGGTTAGGCAGTGTATGATACCCCAACCCTGTGAGCAACCACATGGCATTAACCTCGTAAGATATTACGATTTTCTCCAAAATATCAGCTTTTGGCATTACGCCCTTTAGATAGCTGCGTATATTTGCCTCGGAAACACCTAATTTATCGGCAAATACGGTGTTTTTTCCGCCTGCTTTCTCATTGATTAGCAGCCTTATTCTGTCGTTTATTGTTGTACTCATTGCATTATTTTTTGAGTTAAACCGTAATTTATTACGATTTTGTTTGGTCATGTCGCAAGAAATTGCGAACTTTGCAGCGTTGTAACATATTACAGCGCGGACAAAATTACAAAATTTTGCCCACATACGAAAAAGGAAAACCCTAAAAGTAAGTATTGTAAACCCATAAAGAATAAAGGACATGACAGCAAGAAAACAAATCGAGGTAAGCAAGCAGACCCGTGAAATGCTTGTAAAATCTTTCGAGACTACGAGTGTGAGCGTATGGCGCGCATTATCATTCAGGGACAACAGCCCCAAGAGCCAGCGCATACGCAGAGCAGCAGAGCAGAACGGCGGCGTGCTGCTTATGCTGACCCCCGCCATGGAGACCATACACGACGCGGACAACTTCATGCGGCAGTATCTGCCTGGCGGTGTACTCATTGAGTGCAACAAGAATAACAGCCATGTTGACCTGCTTAAAAATGGCAAAGTCGTAAAGAGCTGGGACAATGTCCTGCTTAAAAATCTGGAGGAAATACAGCAGGAAGCTGTAAAGCTCTGCGGCACTCATGTGATACTGTAACGAGAGGAGGGCACTATGGAAATGTATAACAATGCGCTTTGCGTAAGTCCGCAGGAACTTACAGGCATTATTAGCCTGGAGGCTCTAAAGAAAATGAGCCAGCGCGGCACAGTGCAGCAGGTACGCCGTGCCTGTTATGGTAGCTGCGCGTTATATGTGGTCGAGAGCCTGCCCGTGCAGTACCGCGCAGAGGTTTACCGCCGTTATCCAGACATTAAGGAGCAGGCCGAAAGCAAGCCATTTGTGGAAAGCGTGGAGCCTGACGGCAAGGCGATGCAGTTCTTTGCCGACTACGTATTGAGCGACGGGCGGCACCTGACGACCGAGAAGCAAAGAGAGTATGCCAATAACTGCTCGGTGCTGGCCGCTTTCGGCCAGATGCTGGACAGAGCGAACAGCCACCGCATGAGGCAGAGCAAAGGCAGGATAAACGCGGGCGAGTTCTGGGCAAAGGCTGCCGCCGCGCTGCCGCGTCTGTGCGACCGCTGGCCTAACAGCCTGCCGCAAAGCCCGCGCCGCCTGCGCATGAAATATGCGGAGTATCAGGCACAGGGCTATGAGTGTATGATTAGCCGCAAGTTCCAGAACAAGAACGCCGCCAAGGTGCTGGACGCGGAGCAGACCGCCAGCTTGCAGGTGCTTTTGGCACACCACAACAACCTGCCCGACACGGAGGTGGCGCGCAGATACAACCAGGTGGCCAAGGTGAAAGGCTGGCCGCAGATAACAGCCAGCGCAGTGGCCGTGTGGCGTGAAAAATGCGACCTGGTAACGGCAGCCGCCCGCCGTGGTGCTACCAATTTCCGCAACGAGCGCACCATGCAGGTGAAGCGCAGCAGGCCGACCGCGCCGTTCCTCATGTGGTCGCTGGACGGCTGGACATGTGAGCTGCTATTCCAGCAGACGACCGTAAACAAGCAGGGGCAGCGCACGACGACCTACCACAACCGCCTGACGCTGGAGGTGGTGCTCGACCCGTGCTGTGATTACCCCATTGGCTACGCCATAGGCAGCCATGAGACACCCGCGCTTATTACCGAAGCCCTGCGCAATGCCGCGCGGCACAGCCGCGAGCTGGTGGGCGTAATGATGCGGGCGTATCAGATACAGTGCGACCGCTACGCCATTAAGACCATGACAGACCTGTACCAGGTAATGTCGAAGCACGTAACGCCCGCCCGCGCGCACAATGCAAAGACAAAGCCCATCGAGCCATATTTCAACTACCTAAACACGACCTACTGCCAGAAGTTCGATAATTGGAGCGGCTTCGGCGTAACGACCAACCCGAAAAAGCAGCCGAACAGCGAAGCCCTGAACGCTCTACGCCACAGCTTCCCCGACGAGCAGGGGGTGCGCGAACAGATACACAAAATAATGGCCTATGAGCGCGCCAGCAAGCGCGCGCAGTTCATGCAGATGCTGGCCAACCTGAGCGACGAGCACCGCCTGCCGCTGTCAAAGGAAAATTATTTGCTGTATTTCGGAGCCACCACGGGCATGACCAACGCCATAGAGGGCTGCGGGCTGCGCCCGACGCTGTTAGGCATTAAGCGCGATTATGACACCTTCGACCTGACATTCAGAGAGCACGCCAGCGAAAAATGGCAGGTGCGCTTTGACCCCGACGACCTCACCGAGGTGCTGGCCGTGAATGAAGACGGCAGCCGCCGTTACATGCTGCGCGAAAAGTATGTGCAGCCCATGGCATTGGCAGAGCGCAGAGAGGGGGACGCGGAGCAGCTGGAGGCCGTCAGAGCCTTTAACAAGCAGCTGGAAACGCACGTTACCGAGCAGCTGGGCGCGGCCTATAAGACGGTCGACCGCATGATACAGGACACGGACAGGCAGGAAGCCTTACTGTTAGGCCGTCTGCTGCTGACCGACAGCCACGGGCAGCACAAGCTCCCCGCCGCACAGCAGCGGTTAAGCCAGCAGGCCATTACGGACGTGGAGTATGAGACCGTGGAGCCAACGCCCGCCATGCCCGCAGGGTGGTAGGAGGAAGACCCCGAAAGCTACGACATATTTTAACCAACCATTTAACACCACATAAAAAGATGATTAAGGACGAAAAAACGCAGATAGCCGCACGGCTCAAAGAATACTGCGAAAAAATGGGCAGCCAGAACAAAGCCGCCCGTAGCCTGAACGGCATAAGCACGGCGACCGTCAGCAAGATGCTGTCGGGACAGTGGGACACAATCAGCGACGAGCTGTGGCGCGCCCTGGCCGCCCAGATAGGCCACGACAGCAGCGCGTGGCAAATCGTGAAAACAGGAGCCTACAAGCGCATGGCCTTTTTAATGGAGCAGGCCAAGGAAGAGAGCCTCGTAATAGCCATAACGGGCTTTGCAGGCTGCGGAAAGACCGAGGCCATAAAGAGCTACGCCAAGGGCAGACAGAACGTGTACCATTTAATGTGCAGCGAGTATTGGAACAGGCCGACGTTTATAAACAAGCTGCTGCGTGCGCTGGGCAAAGATGTGGGCGGCAGTGTGAGCGACCAAATGGACGCCATAGTGGAGACGCTGAACAGTGCAGACGCGCCGCTCATCATTCTGGACGAGGCCGACAAGCTGCGCGACCAGGTGCTCTATTTTTTCATTTCCCTGTATAACCAGCTGGAGGGGCACTGCGGCATTATCATGGTGGCCACGGAGTACCTTAAAAACCGCATAGAACGCGGCGTGCGCCTGAAAAAGAAAGGCTATGAGGAAATATACAGCCGCATAGGCCGCAAGTTCGTGCAGCTCCAGGTTATCAATGGCGAGGACATAGCCGCCGTGTGCAAGGCCAACGGCGTGAACGACCCCAAGACCATACAGGAAATAATAGCAGGCGCGGAGTGCGACCTGCGCCGCGTAAAACGCGCTGTATGGGCAGCGAAAAAGAAAGGAGGGGCACAGTAATGGCACGCTTTAATATCATACGCCCTAAACGCACGCCTAATTGGGTGCTGTCGCTGCTGGTAGGCTTTCCCTACGACAGAGGGGCAGAATACGCCGACGCAGAGTGTGAGTCCGTTATAAATGGGGTGCTGGACTATGTGCGCAGTTTTCAGTATTTGCGCAGGAACGCATGGGAGTGCCTGGGTTCCACACATTTTATAACTTCAACAGACCGCAGCATAATTATAAGCACCCCTAACGGCGTGCCACAGCTGACAATATCCCTAAATTAGAAGACATGCGCAGGGCGATAAGTAATAAGAACGTGATGCAGGCCAAGTTTGAAACAGCCCCTTTTACAGGGGCGTGGCTTGCAAGCCTGGGACGGCCAGAACTGCGGGGCGCGTGGATAGTGTACGGCGGCAGCGGAAGCGGTAAGACGACCTACGTAATGCAGCTGTGCAAATATCTTACCAACTTCGGACGCGTGGCCTACAACAGCCTGGAGCAGGGTTTGAGCTTGTCGCTGCAAAAAGCCTGGGAGCGTGTCGGCATGGAGGAAGCAGGCAGCAAAATAATACTGCTGCAAAAGGAAAGCCTCAAGGACATACGGGAACGCCTGACCAAAAAGAACGCGCCCGACATTGTGGTAATAGACAGTGTAAATTATTGGATAGGCTTTACCATGCGCGACTACACCCGCCTGAAAGACGACAACCCCAACACCCTGTTTGTCTTTATAGCCCATGAGGACAAAGGACAGCCAAAGGGCAACATGGCCAAAAACATACGCTACGATGCTGACATAAAAATCCGCGTGGAGGGTTACAAGGCATTTGCCACCACCCGCTACGAGGACAGCGACAAAGGCGAGGGCGGCCAGGACTTCACTATCTGGGAGCAGGGCGCACGTGAGTATTGGGCAGAACTTTAACACCACCAAGACAATGAAAGAAAACAAAACCATGGACGAAATCCACAGAGGGCTGCTTAAAAAGTTCCACACACTTTGCAGCGTGCTGGGCATGAGCGACGACGAGAAGCGCAGCCTCATAGAGGCATACGGCGTGGAGAGCAGCCGCGACATAGACACCCACGACCTGGTGGACATTTGCGGCAAACTGTCGGCACAGGCGGGCGGCCACAAGCAGCAGGACTATGACAAGCTGCGCAAGCAGTGCATGGCAGCCATAGGGAGCTGGCTAAAGATGTGCGGGCGTGAGAGCAACGCCACGGTCATAAAGGCCATAGCGTGCAGGGCGGCCAAGAAAGCCGACTTTAATAAAATCCCGCTGGAGCGTCTGCGCAACCTGGTGTACCTGTTTAACAACAAGGTGAAAGACCACGACGCAGTGGACGACGTAACCACAGAACATAAAAAGGTGGTCTTTCTGTACCCCACAGAAAGCGGCCTTAAACACATGAACTGACCATGAGCACGGACAGCATGATGCGCGAGACCCAGCGCAAAATAAATGAGGCCACCATAGACATGGACACCGAGGCATATTGCTGGTTTATGCGTGAGCTGGCAGAGTGGTGCCAGACACAGGCAGACATGCAGGAATACCGCGACGACGTGGTCTATGATGAAAACGAGTAACAACCAATTAAATAAAACGAAATGAGTAAAAAGAAAGACAAGAAAAAGCAGAGTATTACCGTGCACGGGTACTGCTTTAAGTGCGACGTGCGCGAGTTCTACAAGCCCGTAAGTGGTGGCGACCCGATACGCGAGGCATTGGACAGGCTGGCGGGCTTAAAAAAGCTGCGCGAACAGAACGCCCCAAAGTGTTACATAAGTGGAGCCATAGCCCACCACGACCTTGTGGAGCGCATGGACACGTTCGACAGAGCAGCCGCAGTGCTGGAAAAGGCAGGCTATGAGCCTGTAAACCCGTTTCACAACGGTGTGCCGCAGTCAGAGCATTGGACAAAGCACATGCGCAGGGACATAGGTCTGCTGGTGCGCTGCGACTATATTTACATGCTGAAAGGCTGGGAGCTGTCGAAAGGCGCGAAGCTGGAGCTCGACGTGGCCAGCTCATGCGGCATAAAGGTGCTATTTGAACATTAACCCATAAAAACAAAAAGACAATGAAAAAGAATGTATTAAACTATCTGAAGGTGGCAGTTCGTCTGCCGTTGGCCGTTTTAGGCGGCCTGCTGAAAATCACAGCCGTGGTGTTCCAGGTTCTGTCGTTCCTGGTACATGGCGACACCGAGGGCGCAAAGACTTGCACCGACACGTTAAAGAGAATATAAACACCTATTAAAACCCCGTTAAACATGGACGAAAACAAAACAACGACTGTCGAAATGACAGCAGAGGAACAGGCACAGTTTGCAGCGTTCAAAGAGGAACAGGAAAAGAAAGCCCGCCAGCAGAGGCGCAAGGAAAACCGCGAAATGTACGCGCAGCTTGTGGACGAGCAGGTGGCTTTGGCCATTCCAGAGCTGCAAAGCCTGTCTGAACAGATTAAGGCCGTAAAAAATACGGTGTTCGGCAATTTCCGCACGGTTCTGGACATGAAGGCCGACGTTATGAGCCTGACCAAGCAGAGCGGCCAGCACAGCCACACGTTTACCACCAGCGACGGAAACATGCGCATAACTTTGGGCAGTAACACCATAGACGCATACCGCGACACAGTGGAGGACGGCATCGAAATGGTGCGCAACTACATAGAGAGCCTGGCAAAGGACGAGAACAGCCGCACGTTGGTGAACGCTGTAATGCGTCTGCTGGCACGCGACCAGAAAGGCACGCTAAAGGCCAGCCGTGTGCTCCAGCTGCGCAAAATGGCCGACGACAGCGGCGACGAGACATTCCAGGAGGGTGTGCGTATCATCGAGGAAAGCTACCAGCCTGCCGAAACAAAGCAGTACATTCGCGCCGAGTACAAGGACGAGAAAGGCTGGCACATTATCCCGCTTTCAGTAACAGACGCATAGGCCATGAAAGCGGCCATAAAAAAAGCACGACCCCCGTAAGCCGTAGCCCTGGAAACCGTGCACCCGATGTGTTATAAAGGACGCTGCAAAAGTACAAAAAAATCGGGAAATGGGCAAATTTCGGCATTACAAAAGCACGTATGACCGTGTAAAATTGATTAAGGCGTTGACCGAGCAGCACTATGAGCCTGGGAATAACGCAAAATGCTACAAGGCGGTGTGGAAAAAGTATATTTACCCCATTTACCCGATGTGTTATAGAACGTACTTAAATTATCTGAATATACCACCAGAACCACCCGCCCCACCACAATCGCAGCAACCCGACCTTTTCGGCGGTCTGCTGGAGTTTTAGGCAAAAGCCCGTCAGCATTACAGAGCTGGCGGGCTTTTCTCATTTCAGGCGTAGTGTGTCTATGGGGTGCAGCTGTGCCGTTCTGGCTCCAGCAGTGAACTGCGCACGGGTAACGTAGCGTTCAATGCTTTCTATTAGTTCGGCGTGGTTGTGGTTGGTGGCCGAGGTGGTCAGCATAAAGGTGCTGAAATTGTCGCCCGCCAGCGTCGCCATGGCCGCGTGCACCTGGTCTATCAGGTCGAAATAGTCCAGAGCCGCCTCGAGGCGTTTGTCGTCTATGCCAGCGGTGTAGTTTTTCGTGCGTGTAATGATGTGGAGCCGCACGGGCACGTCGGCCATGCAGACGCGGTTAGCGCACTGCCGCACGTCGTACTGTTCAAACTCAATAAAGACCGAGGGCACAGGCCACGCCGTAGTGCTTTTGATTTCGGCGAGGTGCTCATTCCACAGGTCGATAAACTTAATGCCTGGCACCTGTTCTTTAATGCGCTGGGCAATCGCTAAAAATAGTTTCTTTCTCATTTTTTCAGTGTTTTTATTAGTTCCTGGTTGTATTGCTCCAAGTTGTCGTCGATAACATTCTGTATAATGCGCTGCGTCTCTTTGCCGTCGCCGACAAACTGACGCTGTGGCACCTTAACGGCACGGGTGTGCTGCTTTACGGTGTACGTCTTACCCTTTTTACTCTTTCGGGTGTGCTGTCGCACCGTTACCGAGCCTTTGCCGCCCTCATTGTGCAGGGTGGCATAGGGCTGGTTGGAGGTGAACTTAACCCCGTCGGGCGTTTCCTTTGCCTGTATGGACTTACGGAGGCTGCCCGTAACGACCAGCAGCGAGCCGAGGGCGTTTGGGTTCCTGCGCTTTTTCCACTTTTCGGTAAAAAAGGCTTTGCGGTTGAAATTCTTGTCAAATTCCTCTGCAAGGTCTACCCGCATGTCGCTAATTATGTCTTTTTTGAGCTGTTCGGGGGTTCTCATTGTTATTTTTTACGATTTATTTGTCTACATATCAGGAATAATTTGTAATTTTGCGGCATGAAGCAGCAAACTATACCAAAACAAATTCAGGAAGCCTTTGCATCAGAGGTGCAACGCTACGGCAACCACATTTACCATTTGGGTAAAGAGGCGGGGGTCGCTTACTACGGCTTTGCCTATCCTGACGATTTGGACATTTGCCTTCCCTCTGTCTATGGCTACGACGGCCATAGCGTCGTTATCACCGACAGCGCAGAGGTCGCGCGCCTCTTTTCTCTATTCGGTGTCGAATAAGTCCATATAACCTGCATTAAAAATTTTGTTATCTACGCGGAGCACGCCACGTTTTGGGTGTGGGTTTCCTGCGCCTTTCTTGCATAGTTCGTCTATGTCTCTTTTTGCCGCTGTTCCGTTATATTCCTGTGGCTCTATATATGCCAGCGTACCATCGGCGAAACGCTGTAAAATAGTAGCATGACCGCCGCGACCTTTCCAGCCTATTGTGAGAATATAAACGCCCTCCTCCTTTGTTACTTCCTCAAAGTATTCGTGATAGCGTTTTTCTGTCATGGTCTTATAGCCTTTTTTCTCTTTCCATTCATAGGTGTAGGCTGGCTTTGCAGGTGTACCGTCTGCATTTGTCCACATGTCGAAGCTGTGCCCATTCATAGCCCACTCGTTACGACTGCCTGAACGCTCCACGCAGCCCTTTGCCGTAACATTGAAGCCACGCAGGCGCAGTGCGTATGCAGGTGAACATGTGGCGCAATTTATACTATACCGCTCATCCCGTGACTTTTTATAGTCAGGGTTCAACTTGTAACGCTTACCTGCTTTATCGCGGTATGTGCCGTTGGGGTCTTCAATAAACTGCAAAACGTGTTTAGGGTTCGCGCTCTGTTTGTCTGCATCATCCAGGCTCATGGGTACACCTTTGCGTATTTTAGCCGCTTTTTCTATGTCTATGTAATTTTGCACAATGGCCTCCTTTTCCGCATCGGTCAGGCTGTCGGGCAGTTCTGCTTTATAACGGTCTTTTCTGACCTGTTCGCTTTCTTCCTGGACGACTTCCTGTACTACCTTTTTCGCCGCCGCTGGAGCCTTAAAATACGGGTGTTTCGGCGGAAACAGTTGCATTTCCTTACCAGCGTTAAAGCGGAAAATCTGCTGCTTTGCCGCCTCTGTGGCACTGTCGCCCAGCTCCATGGCCGCCTTTGGGTCGCTTTCGGTGTATTTGCCACGGCGTACCTGTACGGCGGTGCATCGGCAGCCCCAGCCATTCGGCGGGTAGTATTTAGACCAGAACGGGTCGGAAGGCGGCAGTGTTATGCCGTCCAGGGCTGCGTGGTCTTCGCGCACGCGGTTATCCTCTGCCGTGCGGTACTGCAACAGGTAGCGGTCGCCGTCGGCCTCTATACCCACCCATTTGGCTGCCATTTGGCTGGTGCTTATGGCGTGTTTATATTCGGCATACAGATAGGCTTTGTTATACTTGTTGTTGAGCTTTATCACGTCGGCCTGAAAATCGGCGTACTGCTTTATTTCGCCTTTGTCGTTCAGCAGCGACAGCCCTATTTCGCGCATGGCGTGGAACGTCTTAAAGCCTGAAAATATAAAGCTGTTTTCTTCCAGGGCATAGCGCAGCGTGTCGGGCACGTCGGTAGGCAGGTGCGTGTTTACGCCCCTGTTAATGGCTGCCGCCGTCTCGATCAAGAGTTTGCGCGCCGCAGGGTCTTTAACCTGGTTTATGTCGAAGCCGCCAGCCTTATAGATAAGGTCGGCCACAGCATCGAAGACAGACGGGGCAAGGCTGGGCGCGTCGTCATCGGCGGCCAGCTGGAGCGTGTCGTCCTCATAAAGCATATTTACTGCTGCATGGAAAGCCCCGTATTTTTCGCGCAGGTCAGCAGCGTGCGCGGGGCTTACCCGAAAAAAGCGTCGGGCTGTGTCTTTTTTTCACGCACGCCTGTGATAGGCACGTTGTATTTGTCTGTGAAATACTGCGGGTCTATTTCGTAATACTCCAGAAGCACGCGCTCCATTTCGCGCTGTTCTGACGGTGTAAAGGCCGCCGCGTCGTCCCACTCAAAGCGCAGGCCGCCGACAGGGAAGCCGTGCGCCTGCATGAACGGCAGCAGGTGGTCGTTCACATTGTTAGACAGCATTTTTTTGTCGGCCTCTATGACATTCTCGAACACGTCCAGGTGCGTTTCAGACTGTGAAAGCGAGCTGCCCGCGTCTATGGTCATGGTCTGGTTAAGTATGCCCTTTGAAATTTCGCTGTTACATCTGTCCACGCGCTTGTCATAGACGTTGTAAGCGTCGCCCCTGCTGCTTTCCTTTATGTCTATTTCGGTGCCGTCAGGGAACAGACCCCAAAACGCGCTGCCCATGTTTTCGAGGGCACTTTCAATTTTGGCACGTTCCGCGTCGTCTGTGGTGGTGGCCCTTGCTATACGCATAGGCGCGCCGAAAATTTCGCCGAACATGTCCCAGAAACCCAGCATATTTTTTTTGCTTATGCACTGCGGGGCGCATTTCAGCAGCAGGCCGAGGTCGTAGGGTTTGCCTATCTCCAGGCACCAGCTGGCCAGCTCACCCTCGCGGTAGCTTATGCCGCTGCGCCAATCGTCGCCCGTGTTCCGCAGCAGCATACCATGCTCCTGGCACACATGCTTACGTGGCACCAGCTCCACGCCCTCAAAGCTCAACCCGTCCGAGGTCTTCACAATGTCGCCAAACTGCACAAGGCTGTGCCCCCAGAAACGGGAGTCCAGAGCCAGGGAGCAGTAGTCGTTAAACCATTCGCGCTCAAACATAGCCGTGGCCTTTTCCACCTCTTTGCCGTCTGCGCCCACCATGCGGAACTTTTGTTTCATCACCATGCCTTTACGCTGGCCTATGCAGCCCTCAAGATGCAGGTCAATGAGGCAGTCGGTATAAATGTCGTAAAGGTTCTGCCGTTTGGGGTTGTCTATGTTTATGGCCATTTGCCAGGCCTGCCGCCACATGCCCACGTCCTTTTTTGTCAGGCTGTCGGTCTGTCGTATGAGTTCGGCGGTAAGGCGGCGACCCTCTTTGCTTTTGACAAATTCGGCAATGCGGTGCACCTCTGCACTGCTGTACGTCTGGCCGCCTGTAAAGATATTGCCTATTTTCTGTAAAATGTTCATTTAACGGGTGTTTAACGGTTTGTAAATTACCATGTGCAGCTGCCCACCTTATCCAGGCCAGAGCCGAAGCGCACGGGGTTGTGGCTGTCAGTGTCGCCGTCGTCGCTTATGTATCTGGGCAGGTCAGGCGTGGCCTTTGAGGCTTGCACGTCTTTGAGCCATTTAATGCTGTCCTCATACATCTGGTCGCGTCTTTCGCTGCCCATGTCTCCAGGCAGACGGTGTACAAGTATATACAGCGCAATGTTTACGGCGCAGTCCACCAGCATGGCGTTACGGCAGTCGCCTTTCTGGGCAAACGCCTTTTTCATGTCGTAGCGGTCGCGGGTGTAGCTGCTTATTTTCTCCATGGCGGCCTTTTCGGCCTGCTTTCGTATGTCGGTGTGTGCCTGGAGCTGTTCAAACTCGAAATCGTCGCACACGGACTTGTAGTCCTCATCTGTAAGAAACATTTGCTTTACTTTTTAATGGGTTGCGGGTCTGCCACATAAAGGGCTATTTCGCGGGCTTTCTCTGCCGTGAAGCCCTTTGCAAAGCGGTGGCACCGTATGAGCTTTTTAACGCCCTGCATCGACACGACAACGGGCTTTCCGTTCTGTACCAGCACCAGGAAACGACGGCGCAGGAGGTTAGCATCTTTCTGCGCCTTTTTTATGGCGCGTTTTCTGCGCCACTCAAATACGGTGGCGCGCACAAGTTTTTTAATAAAAGTTACCATGTTACATTTTTTGCGTTTCGCCGCTTTCCGAAAGACGGCGTGAAGTTTGTAATTTTAGAGTGTTTTTGCAGTATGCTAATAGCCGACTCGTCAGCGTCTGGCGCATCATCGTGGCCGCGCATACCCTTTTGGAATGCCAGCGTCTGGTCAAGGCCGCGCAGCATGTCGGGGTCGTCCTTTTGGCTCTCGTCGTAAAAGACAAAGCCGCGCTCCCACAGCGGTGCGGAGGCCTCAATACGCTGGAACTTGTCGGGCTTTTTGCGTTTGTCGCCAATAATAGGCAGCTGGTAGCCGCGCAGGTCGCCCTCCTTTGTAAAGTCGTCCATTAACATGTCCTGCATGAAGTTGGCCTCCATGTAGAACTTTATGGCCACGCCTGTGGCCTGTGCCCATTCGTAGAGGTCGTAACACCAGCGCACCATTTCGGCCACGGTAGCCTGCCGCACGAAAGCGCGCAGGTGCCACAGCTGGCCGCCTTTGACCTTACCCCAGAGCTTTGCGGCTTTGTAGTCGTTCTTTGTTGAGCCTTTCCATGAGGGGTCGATATACAGGACTATTTCCTCAAACTGTCGCCACTGTGGCCGTTTTGCCCACCTTATCCATTCCTGGCGGAACACGGCACCCTCGACAATCGGGTTGTTCATGTACTCTTTTTGAAATGAGCGGTACCCCTGGAAGTCCTCAATGGCCTGCACCTCTGCGCGTGTCCATTTGGCCGCCCATGAGACGTTGCCGTTCTCGTCCAATATATTGACCTGCGACACGCGCACGCCTTTGGTCTCTGAAATCTTTTGCAGTACGCTGTTTTTGGCTATGAGGTTGCCGACCATGATAAAGCGGCCACGGCCACCGTCCAGGGCACCGAACAAAGCCTCCTTTACCCAATCGGTAAGCCTCTGCACGCGGCTGGGGTTTTCGCACAGCTCGTCGTCGTCCAGGTCGTCTATGACAATGTAGTCAGGGCGGTGGCTGCGGTATCGCAGACCACGGGGCGACTGACCACGGCCACGGGCAAAAAAGGCCGTGCCGTCCTTTGTAACAAATTCGCCCTCCTCCCATGAACCGCTGTTGTACTGTTCGCCGAAATCGTTAATATAACGCTGGTTGTACTGAAGCTCTGCCTGCACGTCAGCCAGCAGGGTATTTGCGTTGTCTTCACTCTTACCCACCAGCACCATGACGTTAATTTCGCGCTGTTCCTGACACTTTAGCCACAGGGGGATAAATATGTCCAGGTGTGTGGACTTTGCCGCGCCACGGTGCCATTTATAGACCGCCCGCAGGTTCCTGTTTGCCTTTACCTCTTTGGCCGCCTTAATGTGGAAAGGCGCGCATGGTGTTTGCGCGCCTGTCTGCGAGTTCTGGGTGTAATGGGGAAAATAGTAATCGACAAACGCGGAATAATCGGCACGCACACGCTTAATGCGCTGCTCCCGCTGGGCGTTTGTTTCGCCGCGCCCTATCATGGTGGCCGTCTGCACATCAGCACAGTGCTGTTTCCACAGTTCGAGTGCCTCTTTTCTTGTCAGTTTGTCGTAATTTGGCATGTTACTTTATAAGTTTGTTTTGCATCAGGTAGTCGATATATTGGTTGTGGTATCTGTTTATGGTTTTGAGCAGTTCGGGTGTTATCTCATCATCAAACTGCGCCTGGAACTGTAACCACTTACTAAAGGCCATAAAGACCTCGATAACGTCCACTATGCTGGTGTGTTTGTCCAGCTTTTCAATGGTGGCCGAGAATTTGGCCAGCTTGTCGCCCAGGCCGTTTATGGCCGTCGGGTCTTCGCTGTTGTTTACGCTCTCAAGCATTTTGTCAATGGTGCGCAGCAGCTTGTTTACAAGTTCGGGGCGTGTGATATTCTGCGCCGCCCGCTGTTCCTGCCAGCCCTCACCGTTCACCCACTTTGTAATGGTCTGCGCGCTTATGCCTGTCTTTTCGGCTATGACCTTTTGGCTGTCTCCCTGCATAAACAGAATGCGGGCGTAGTCTTTCTTTTCCTCACGTTCTTTTTTAGTTGCCATTCATAACTTTTTAATGTGTTAGGGCAGCATATGGAAAATACCAAACGCTGCGGGGTTAATACTGTTAAAACTGCTGCAAAATTCCGCATTATTATTGGGAGTAAAAAAAAGTGTGTCAAGTCTTTACACTCTTTTTGCGGGGGCAGAAAAAAGCCCGCAAATTTGCACAGAAAAACCTAACCACATCGCGGCGTAGAGCAGTGGTAGCTCGGGAGGTTCATTCCCTCCAGGTCGCAGGTTCGAGTCCTGCCGCCGCAACAACCCAGAGTAGAAAAATGACGCTGACGGCACAGGCTGGCAGTCCACGCAAAAGAGTGCTTAAACGGGTTTAGCACCAGGGCTGCCGCCTACCGTCTTTTTAAGACCTACGCAATGAAATGGCAAAAGAAATGATTATCAGCACCAGCCGCCTGAACAGTTACGGCAGCCGTGTGATTACAGCGGGCATCGACATTTCGCAGTACTCAAAAAATCCCGTGCTGCTGTGGATGCACCGTAGGAGTTTTAGCAATGGCACCCCGCTGCCTATCGGCAGGGTGGAAAACTTGCATTTTGACGGGGACGCGCTGAAAGGCACGCCCGTGTTTGACGTGAACGACCCATTCGCCAAACAGATAGCCGACAAGTGGGAGGGCGGGTTCCTGAAAATGTGCAGCGCAGGGCTGGACATCGTGGAGACCAGCGTCGACCCCGTGCACCTGCTGCCTGGCCAGACGCGTGCCACTGTGCTGCGCTCCAAACTTACCGAGGTCAGCATTGTGGACATCGGCAGCAATGACGACGCTTTGCAGCTGTCAAACAGCGGCCAGCTGCTGACGCTGGCGGCGGGTGAGGCGTGCGAGGCTCTGCCCCTGCTGGAGCTGTCCAAGACCGACGGGCAGGACGACACGACAGACGACAAAGGAAAGGCCAAGGGCGGCAAGCCTGCGGCAAGTATTAACAATAACAATAATAAACGCATGAAGAAAGAAACCTTACAGTTGCTCGGTCTGGCCGAAGAGGCGACCGAGGAGCAGGTACACAGTGCTGTGCAGCTGCTCAAACAGAGTGCCGACAAGGCGCAGAGCATGGAGCTGGCCGCTATCACTGCGGCGGTTGACCAGGCAGTCAAGGACAAACGTATTACGGAAGCCAAGCGCGACCACTTTATCCAGCTGGGTAAAAATGTAGGCGTGCAGCAGCTTAATGAAACGCTGGAGTGCATGTCGCCCGCCAGCAAGCCGCTGGACATGATTAACCAGCAGCCTGGCAGCAACGGTGCGCCCGCTGGTGCGGAGCATCAGACCTTTGCCAAACTGTCCGAGGTGCCCGCCGACAAAATCGAGAGCCTGAAAAAGGAGCAGCCCCAGGAGTATGCCCGCCTGTATAAGGCAGAGTATGGCATCGACCTGCCCCGCTAACCGTAGTTAAACAACCATTTAACAAGTTATAAACAATGAAAGCAATTACAAAAATTTTCAGCTGTCTGCTTATGATGCTGGTAGGCATCGGAGTAAACAGCGCAATGGGAGCCACAATTTCCTGTGCCGTAGGCGGCACCCCTGTGGTGGGTGCACTTGCAGCCAACGGCGTGGCTTTGCTGGCAGGCGGCTTTATGCCTGCAAACGCCCTCCATGCAGGTGTACTTACTGAAATCTGGACAGGCGAAATGATTAAGGCGTTCCGCACCGCGCCCGAGTCTCTGGGCTGGTACGACCGCATCCGCTCTTATGACCAGTATGTGGAAAATGACGTTATCCACTTTACCGAAATCGGCGGCGACCCTAAAGTGCTGGTAAATAACACCACCTACCCGCTGAACATCACATCGCTGGACGACGCGGACAAGCCTGTGAGCCTGGACAAGTTCGACACCGAGGCCACCCCCGTAACAGACGACGAGCTCCACGCTGTCAGCTATGACAAAATGGCCAGCGTGCAGGAACGCCACCGCGAAGCTCTGAAAGAGAAGAAACGCGAAAAGGCCATACATGCCATCGCTCCAGACAAGGCCGAAGCTGGTAAGACCATAGTCCTGCGCACCACAGGAGAGAAAGACGCTGCCACCCTGCGCAAGCGCATGGTGCCTGCTGACCTCATCGCATTAAAGGCCGCATTTGACAATATGGGCACACCTGCAAAAGACCGTATTTTGGTGCTTTGCAGCGACCACGCAAATGACCTGCTCCTTGTCGATCAGAAATTCCGCGAACAGTACAACATCAACCAGACAGAGGGTAAGATTGCCCGCCTTTACGGTTTTGACATCTACGAGTATAACGGCACACCGTTCTACACCAGCGCAGGCAATAAAAAAGCCTTTGGCACCACGGCAGCCGCTACCGACCGCCAGGCCTCTGTGGCTTTCTATTGCCCTGGTATGATGAAAGCGAACGGCAGTGTGAAAATGTATTACAGCGAAGCAGAGAAAGACCCGCTTTACCACCGCAATTTGGTGAACTTCCGCAACTGGGGTATCTGTCTGCCTCTTAAAGCCGACAAGACCCGCGCGGCAATCGTCAGCACGGTAGAAACTGCCTAAAGATGAAACAGGAACTTAAATATCTGGTACTTCACTGCACTGCCACCCCCGAGGGGCGCGACGTGTCGGCGGCTGAAATACGCCGCTGGCACACGTCGCCCGTCTCTGCGGGCGGCAGAGGCTGGAAACAGGTAGGATATACAGACCTGGTGCACCTCAATGGCAGCGTGGAGCGTCTGGTCGCCAACAACGAGGACGCATGGGTAGACCCCTGGGAAATCACCAACGGCGCAAAAGGCTACAACAGCATAAGCAGGCATATAGTCTATGCTGGCGGTGTGGCAGCAGACGGAAAGACCCCCAAGGACACCCGCACCGCAGCCCAGAAGGCAGCCCTGGAAAAGTATGTTAAAGACTTCCACACCGCGCACCCGAAAGTAAAAATTATCGGCCATAATCAGGTAGCCGCAAAAGCCTGCCCGTCTTTCGACGTGTCAGCCTGGCTGCGTGAAATCGGCATAAATCAGTAATAACCCATTAACCCCCTGAATGAGCAGCATAACGACAATTATACTCGCAATTATCGGCAGCAGCACCATAAGCGCGTCCCTGGGCGCGTGGTTAGGCTCCATATTGACCCGCGACAAGTACAAGGCTGAAATCGACGCACTGCGCGCCGAGGTGGCCGCCAAAATGTCAGCTGTGGAAAATTCGGAGCTGGACAACGTACGCAAAGCCAATCAAATGCTTGTGGAGACTGTCGTTGAGCCGCTCCAAAAGGAAATAACAAGCCTACGCCGCAATGTTGATAAATTCCGCAAAGCTATTGAAAAAATCCCTGGCTGTCCTCATGCTAACGAGTGCCCTGTATCTCGTCAGCTGTGGGACGACGAAGGTAACGACGACAACCGCCAGGGCGCAGTATGACCGCGCCGCTGAAAGCGTCGCCGACAGCATCGGAGCTGAAACAACCGCGACGCAGACACGAATAAAGGCGCAGGTCGATAGTCTGTTGCAGGCTGCCTTACAGCAGACATTTGACCAAGAGAGTGAGGCCAGCGTTGAACAGACCCTGCACCTTTTACTATTCGATACGACACAGCCAGCCGACACGGCCACAGGGCTGCCGCCTGTCAAAGCAGCTTTAACGCAGACCACAGCGACCAAGCGAAAGGACACGACCAGAAGCACGGCGCAGGCCGACATTAAAGCGGAGCTGACCAAGGAACAGACCGACAGCACGCAGACTGTTACCGACCGCACGGCACACGTGCAGACGGAACAGCAGACGACCGAGGCCGCCAGGACCGACACCACGGACAACGTAAAGACCCAGCGCAGCAGCTGGAAAGCCTGGGCGGTCATTATCCTGGCACTACTGCTTGCAGCAGCGGGCTGCGTCTTTTGTCTGCGTAGATATTACAAACATTAAAAACAAAGAAAATGAACTCTTTAGAAATCAAAAGACAGAACGGCAACGTCCCCAAAAGTCTGCCAGGCCAAGACCATGTGTCAGGCATGATTTTCTACGTAAACGAAGCCGACATCCCCGAAGACTTCAAAGCCGAAGCCGTGCAGGCCGTCAGCACCATAGACGCAGCCGAAGCGTTGGGTATCACGTCAGACGCAACGTCCTGGGCTGCCCGTGTCATGCACTACCAGCTGTCCGAGGTGTTCCGCATTAACAACGGCATAACGCTGTATGTGGGTATTTTCACGAAGCCCGCCGCGCACACCTTTGCAGAGCTGGCCACCGTGCAGAACTACGCCGACGGCGCAATCCGTCAGTTCGGCATTTGGGACGGCCTTACAGAGCTGACAAAGGAGAACGTCACCCTGCTGCAATCGCAGGCCGACGCTTTAGACCTCAATAACGCCCCTGTATCGGTGGGCTACGCACCGAGCCTCAAAGGGGGCTACCAGGCACTCCCTACCGACATAGCAGGAGCCGCCCCGCGTGTGTCCGTTATCATCGCCCAGCCAGGCGGTACCAACGACACGGGCGCGCTGCTTTTCGCGGAGGCTACCAACAAGACGACCAAGAACGCCGTCAGCTGCATAGGCGTGTGGCTGGGGCATGTGTCTGCGGCGGCAGTTCACGAAAGCATTTCATGGGTTAAGAAATTCCCGTCTGGCATTTCCCTGCCCGCCTTTAGTGACGGCACCCTGGTGCGTTCAGTGGACAAGGCATGGCTGGAGAAATTGGACACAGCGCGCTATTTGTTCCTGACCCCCATTGTGGGCGTGTCGGGCAGCTATTGGAACGACAGCCATAACATGGACGCGGCCATTAGCGACTACAACGCCATAGAGCTGGTGCGCACCATGGACAAGGCGTGCCGTGGCATACGCACTTACTTGACCCCAGAGCTGGGCGGTAACGTGTATATAGACGCAAACACGGGCAAGCTCCAGAGCTACACCGTGGCTTATCTGGAGACCGTGGCCAACAAAGCCCTCGAGGACATGGAGAAAGCAGGCGAGCTTTCAGGCTATGAGGCTAAAATCGACCCTGAGCAGGACGTTTTGAGCACCAGCACCGTAGAGGTGGTAATCAAGAACGTGCCCGTGGGTGTTATCCGCAAAATGAAAGTAAAAATCGGTTACGTAAAATCACTGTAATATGGTAGGAAACAACGGCGTGCCATTCATCAATGGCAAATTATATGATTGGGCAGACATCGTGCTCGTCATAGCAGGTGTGCCCGTTACAGGCATTACGGGCATCGAATACAAGGACGATCAGGACATCGTAACAAAGTACGGCGCAGGCCGCTACCCTGTCGGCTACGCGAAGGGGCGCATTACTGCGACGGGCAAAATTACACTGTACCAGGAAGAGGTCGAGGCAATCCAGCGGCAGAGCCTTACGGGCAGGCTTCAAGACATCGCGCCTTTTGACATCATCGTCAACTATCTGCCCGACACGGGCATCGTATCAACCGACAAGCTGCGCAATGTCATTTTCAAGAACAACGGGCGCGGCTGGAAAGAGGGCGACACAGGCCAGGAGGTGGAAATCGACCTCGTAATGTCGCATATCGAGTGGAACAAATAAGCGCGGGTGGTGGGCGGCCATAGTGCCGACCCACCGCCAACGTAAAGCAGTTTTAAGACACATTAAAAACCCATTAAAGACCCATTAAAATGAATACAGACACCAAGGCTGCACAGGCAGAAAAGCACACCTACGACGGAGGTGTAACACAGGAAACCATTAACAAGTGGAAAGCCCAGCACAGAAAGGTTACGCGCATCGACGTAGAGGACGACGGCGACCTGCATGTGGGCTATTTCAAACGTCCGAGCATGGAGACCATGGCGGCGGTCAATAAGCTGGCAAAATCAGACGAAATGCGAAGCGCGCAGACGCTCTTCGACGGTTGCTGGTTGGGCGGCAGTGAAGACCTGCGCCATGACGCTGTGCTCTTTACTGCATGTATGGGGCAGCTCAATGTGGCGTTTGCCTCTGTATCTGCAAGCCTAAAAAACTTGTAGAGGCGCACCAGCTCAACGCACAGGACGACGTGGAGGACAAACCCGAGGACGGCTTTCTGAAAGCCTGCGCCCTCATCAGGTCAAACCTGCACATCGACCCGACCGCTGGGAGTGCCGAGGACTTCGCAGCATATTATGCGCAGGCCGTATGGCTGGAAAATTGGAGGCTGAAACGGCAGGCCGAAATGATAGCCGCACTTTTTACACCAAAAGACAAATAAACAAGTAACACAGCAACCATGCAGGCGTTTAATTATCAGTTTAACGTAAACGGCGACTTTACTTCCAAAATGTCGCAAATGAACGAGGCGGTCGGCGAGTTTTCCGCAAAGGTGGAGAACGCGCAGGGCTGGGTCGTGAGCATGGCGCAGAAAATGGCGGCCTTTGAGCTGGCCAGCGGCTACGTGGAACGCCTGGCGAGCACCTTTGAGGGGCTGGCAAGCAGCGGCGTAAAGCTGGACAGCCAAATGCACGACCTTTCAGCTGTGGCAGGTGTTACAGGCGACTCGCTCAAAGAAATAGAGGGCTACGCCCGCCAGAGTGCAAAAGCCTTTGGCACGGACGCGTCCGTGGCCGTGGAGGGCTACAAACTGCTGCTGTCGCAGCTGACCCCAGAGCTGGGCAAATGCCCCGAAGCTCTGCAAGCCATGGGCAACAGCATACAGATAACAAGCAAACTTATGGGCGGCGACGGCGTGGCCGCCGCGCAGGTGCTGACCACCGCCATGAACCAATACGGCGTAAGCCTGGACGACCCCATAGCAGCCAGCAAGACCATGGCCGACATGATGAACACCATGGCCGCCGCTGGTCAGGCTGGTAGTGCTGAGCTGCCCGCAATCAAGGCCGCCCTGGAGCAGTGCGGTATGGCCGCCAAGGCTGCCAACGTCAGCTTTGAAGAAACGAACGCGGCCATCCAGGTGCTGGACAAAGCGGGCAAAAAAGGCAGTGAGGGCGGTGTGGCTCTGCGCAACACCATGGCTATACTGTCGCAAGGCAGATTTTTGCCGAAAGACACCCGCGAGGAGCTGGAGGCTGCGGGCATCGACGTGCTGGCTTTAGGCGACAAGAACAAGACCCTGAAGGAACGCCTGGAAATGCTCAAGCCCGTGCTTAATGACAGCGCGCTATTTAGCAAGCTGTTCGGCATGGAGAACGCCAACGCCGCCCGCGCCCTGGTGCAGGGCACCGACCAGCTGGCAGCCTTTACCGAGCAGGTAACGGGCACCAGCAGCGCGGAGGAACAGGCGGCCATTATCATGGACAGCTACGCCGAAAAGCAGGCGCGCATAAACCAGCAAATCGAGGACGTGAAAATTAGCCTTTTCCAGGCTACGGGCGGCGCGACCATGTGGGCGGGTGCCCTGTCTTCCGTTCTGGTGCCTGTGGCGCAGCTCATGCCCCTGTTTTCAGGTCTGGGCAGTCTTATGACCTGGATAAAGGGCATACAGTGGGCGAACATGTGGGGCAACATTCGCGGCTACATGTACGCCGCCCGCATACAGGCTGCCTTAATGAACAGGGAGCTTGTGACGGGTCAGTTTGTCAGCAACGGGTTTATGATAAACATCACCCGCGCCACGCTGGCAGTGCTGCGCTTTGCCACGGTGGGCATCTTTGAGGGGCTTAAAGCCCTGGGCGCGTTCCTGCTGTCATTGGTTACGACGGGCACCGCATCGACCACTTTTGCGGGCATAGCCTCTACGGCTTTCGGCGCGTTCAAAATGGCGGCAGTTACTGCCTGCCGTGCCGTAAGCGTGGCCATTATGAACATACCCATCATCGGCTGGATAGCTGCGGCCATAGCCGCGCTGGTGGCTGTGGGTGTGTACTTCTGGAACACGTCGGCCAAGTTCCGCGCTGTCCTGAAGGGAACGTGGGCATCATTTAAGGCCATGTTTACAGGCATCGCAGAGCTGGCCAAACAGGTGTTTGGAGCCATAGGCGACCTGCTGAAAGCGTGCTTTCATCTGGACGGGGCGGGCATCAGTGCAGCCCTGAACAAGTTAAAGGCGGGCTTTTCGGACTACGGCAAGCAGATAGGCTCCGCCTTTAAGACGGCCTACGACGAGGAAATGGCCGCCAGCGCAAAGGAGCAGGAGGTCAAAAAGAAAAAGGAGCAGAAGCCGACACAGGCGGCCATACCAGGCATCCCAGAAACGCCGCAGGTGCCGACCATACAAAGCCCGACAGCTGGAGCCACCGACGTAACGGGCGGCAAGACCAGCACCAAGAGCGCGGGCAGCACAGGTGCCGACAAGATAAGAAACATAACTGTGAATATCGAGCGGCTGGTGGATAAGTTCGAGGTGCACACGGCCACTTTAACCGAAAGCGCGGAAAGGGTTAAAGAGACTGTAACCGAGGTTTTGCTTTCCGCGCTTAACGACACGCAATTAGCATAATATGTTACCGCTTAATTTCAACTTTGTAAGCGTCGCAGCCATAGGCGCAGCGCATCAGCTCAAGGGCGCGCTGTACCGCTTTAAGCCTGCCCGTACCGCCGCCCCACCAAATTGGGACAACAACGGCGCGACCATGCAGGCCAAGGAGATAGCGGCACCCATGACCGACCCGTCTTTCTGGGCTGACCGTTACGCGCTCTGTACGCTCTATTTCCGCAAGGAGAACGGCGAACAGCTGGAGATGAACGACGCGGTCGTGTCAGTAAGCCGAAAAAAGAACATAGTAACCACCCAGCTGGTGGGCATGGACGGCACGGTAAAAGAGTATGTGAACGCAGACGACTACACCGTTAAAATTGCCGTGGGCGTGCAGGCCGTAAAGGACGGCGTATTTGTGGACGAGTACCCCACCGAGGGCATCAAGGAGCTGCGGGCGTTCTTTGACCTGAACGAGCCCATCCTGGTAAATTCTGCCTTTCTGGAGATTTTCGACATAGACAGGCTGGTAATAACCGACTTTGCAGTGGCGCAGGCCACGGAAAGCAACTACCAGCCCATTACGCTGTCGGCTCTGTCAGATACGGAATATAATGTTTACAGCACCGATTATTAACACCTATTAAATGCCTGTTAAATGTACGTATTAAGCGCAAAAATAGAGATACAGGGCGACAAGTCGTGGCAGGTGCCTTTCGTGTCTTCGGTGGAAATCACCAGGGCCACCGAGAAGCTCACGGACGAGTGCAAAGTAACCTTACCGAAACGCATAAAGTGGGACGGTGAGGCGCAAATCCCTGTGAAGCGCGGCGACAGCATCAAGGTGTGGACGGGCTACGGCGAGGACATGGAGCTGGCCTTTGCTGGGTATGTGCGCAGCGTGGGCATTAAAACGCCCATAGTGCTGACCTGCGAGGACGAAATGTTTAAGCTCAAACAAATGGCCTGCACCAAAAAGGCATATAAAAACGTGAACCTGGGAACGCTGCTGAAAGACCAGGGGCTCGAAAATGTTAAGGTGTTCGGTGAGCAGAACCTGGGGCAGTTCCGCGTTACGGACGACACGGTGGCCGCCCTGTTGGGCAGGCTCCAAGACAGTGGCATCCGCAGCTTTTACCGCTATGAGGACGGCACGCCCGTACTTTACTGCGGGGTGCTTTTCGAGCGCGACACACAGCCCAGCCAGGTGTTTGCCACGGGGGTGAACATCATAAGCGACAGCAGCCTCGAGCAGCAGCTGGCTGCAAACATACGCCTGTGCATTAAAGCCGTCAGCATCATGCCCGACAACAAAAAAATAAAAGTGGAGGTGGGCGACAAGGACGGCGAGAAGCGGACGATCCATACGTACAACAAGACGGAAAGCGAGCTAAAGGCATGGGCAGAGCAGGAAATAAAACGCCTAAAGGTGGACGGCCTTACAGGCAGCTTTACCACATTCGGCTACCGTCTGGTCGATAAGCTGGACGCTATCGGCATAAAGATAGACGGCAACAAAATGGGCGTATATCAAGTAAAGAAAAACGTAATAAAGTACGGCACGGGCGGCTATCGTCAGGAAATAACGCTCGGCCTAAGAGTAGCGAAATAATGAGCGGACTAAAACACATAATACGGCAGCTTGCCACCGAGGGAGAAAGTGCCAGCATCATGGTGGGCACTGTGTCCGCTGTGGACACGGAAGCCCGCACGGTGGACGTGGAGCCTATCAACGAGGACGCGCCTGTGCTGGGCGTGAACCTGCAAGCCAACCAGGCGGCGAAGCTGGGCGTGGTGCTTTTCCCCCGCGTCGGCAGCTATGTGGCTGTGGCCATGCTGTCGGGCTATTCCGCTGGCGTGGTGGTGCTGACCGAGGACGTGGAAAGCATCGAGGTGAACATCAACGACGGCACAAAGCTGACCATAACAGAGGGCGGCATCAGCCTGAACGTGAAAGACAGCATAACGCTGGACATCGACGACAGCTCGGCAGCTTTCAACGGCGGCAAGCTGGGCGGCCTTATCAACGTGGCCGACCTGACCAGCCACCTGAACACAATAGAAAAGGACATTAACAACCTTAAAACGGTCTTTTCCTCATGGGTGCCAGCACCGCAGGACGGTGGCGCAGCCCTCAAGGGTGCCGTATCATCGTGGGCGGGTCAGCAGCTGGCCTTATCCCAGCGCAGCGACTATGAGGACGACAAAGTAAAGCATTAAGGCAATGAACGGACTAATAACAGACACCAACACGGGCGACCTGCTTATCGGCAGGGGCAAACAGGCCGAAATTACAGGCTGCGAGGCGCAGGTCTGTGAAAGCGTGCTGCTGGCCATGCGCGGCGAGTTCAAAGAATTTCCGCTGCTGGGTGCCGAGGTGCGCCAGCAGTTGGGCGGCTGTGTCGACCCGTTCTGGCCGCAGGAAACAAAAAAAATGCTCCGAGCCTGTAAGGTGGCCGCCGAAACGGTCAGACTGAACGAGGACGGAACCTTAACAATAGAGTAAATGAAAGTAACGGTAAAATACAGGCAGAGCCTTTTTGACGTGGCCATCCAGGTGCTGGGCAGTGCCGAGGGCGTGTTCGCCCTGTCAGAGCGCAACGGGTTGAGCATTACCGACCGCCTGACGGACGGCCAGGAGCTTGAGTATGACCTGGGCGACATCGTGGACAGCCGCACGGCGGAGCTGGTGGCGGCGCGTGGCATCTGTCCTGCTACCGAGATACCGAGCACAGACGAGCGGGCACTGCTGCTGCGTGTGCGCTCTATCCACGCGCCGAACATCTTACCACCGCCGCCGCTTGTGCGCCCTGGCATCATTACGACCATAGGCACCATGTACGACAGCGGCGTAACGACACAGCAGCCTAAAGCCATGGGAGTGGCGGCAGAACCCGAGGAGAACGTATTAAACGACGTACTGAACGAGGCCAAGAAAGCCGCCGCAAGCAATGAGCCGCCACCGAACAAGAGCGGCCAGGCTGTAACAAGCATATTTAGTAATGAATTTAACGACAGTTTCGCATAATGGAAATTACAAACATCACGCTCAAAGACTTTGACAGGCTGACGCTCCAGGAACGGGCGGCAGCTATCCGCGACGCAGTGGCAAACAAGGCCGTAACGCCCCACATGGTGGGCGCGCTCTTTGCCGACCTAATAGACACCTGCGGCGACATTCGCACGGCTTTGCAGCTCTTTCTCAACACCAACGTGCCCGAAATTACGCAGGACATCGACAAACGTCTGGCAGGTGCTGACGAAGCGGCCACAGCTGCAACAGTGGCAGCCCAGCGTGCTGAAGCTACCCGTCTGCTGGTGGAAGAACTGACGGCCACCCTGCAAGCAGAGGCAAGCACCAAGCCCGCCCCCAAACAGGTGGTAATAGACTACTGCCCGACGGAGGTAACGCTGGCCGAGGGTGTGCACCCGCAAATTAAAGCGCGTGCCGTGCCTGGCTATGGTGAGGGCGGCGTGCTTTTCATCGCAGACAACCGCGCCTTAATGATAACTCCCGACGGCATCATCACGCCGACAGCAGCAGGCACCACCGTGGTGAACGCTGCCTCGGTCTATAAATCGACTGTTTACAAGCAGCTGACCATAGCCGTGGTGCCGCCGCGCATACGCACCACATCATCAGGCACCATGCGCCTGGACGCAAACGGAAATATAAGACTGACATAATGGCTACACAATACCAGAACTATAAAAGCGACTTTGTGCTGCGTGAGTCCTTTGTGGACATCACAGGCAAAGCGGTGCCACTGCCTACCGACATAGACTTCACGCTCCGCTATTGGACACAGCACGGGCGTGAGTACGTCGCCAGCAGGCAGGGCGGCGTTTACACCAACTGCACGCCAGAGGGCGGCGACCTGCTGGTCTTTTTCAAGGCGCACAACCTCTGCGAGGGTGAGCTGCACCATGAACTGCATTTGCAGCTGGATAACCCAGCCTTTGAGGGCGGCGTGCAAAACGTCTTTTACCCTGCTGACCTGCACATCCTCTTATGGGATAAGCCGAGCAGCACCGACAAGCAGGGCAGTGCGCTGGTAGCTGACTACACCCGTGGCAACGCCTTTACTTACGACGACTTCACGCCCGAACAAATCGAGCAGCTGCAACGGCCAGCCCAGGAAGCTGCCGACCGCTACGACAAGGCCATGGCCGAGTATGACACGAAAGCCAGCGAGCAGGTGGCGCGCATCGAAAAGTCGGCCACCGAGCTGGAGGGGCTTGTGGGAAAATTCGGGAGTGAAAGCGCGGAGCTGGTCGCCACCATGAACAGCACCACCGACGAGGCGCGCAAGGCCGTAGAGGCGGCAGAACAGCGCACGGCGGCAGCTGTCAAGGCAGCCACCGACGCGGCAGCAGAAGCCCAGGCAGCCAAACAGCGGGCAGACGAAGCGGCACAACGTGCGGCCACCGCACAGAACGCCGCAGCAACAGCAGCGCAGGAGGCGGCCACAGCCACACGGCAGGCACAGACGGCCACCGACGCAGCCAGCACGGCCAAGCGGGAGGCAGACGCGGCAGCACAGGCCGCACGGTCAGCTGCTGGGGACGCGACATCAAACGCCCAGGAGGCGAGGACGGCAGCACATGAAGCCCGCACCGCCATAAGCACCCTCGAACAGGTAACAAACGACGGGCGCAGCATTGCGGAACGTGCAGAGGCAGCAGCAACGGCAGCCACCGAGGCAAAGAAAGCCGCCGACACAGCCACGGCAGCGGCCAACAAGGCAAAGGCCGACGCGGACACAGCAGCCGCAGCAGCCAGGAAAGCAAAGCAGGACGCAGACACGGCCACAGCGGCAGCCATAGCGGCGGCGCAGCGTGCAGAGGCCGCCACGCAGGCAACAGAGCAGCAGCGCGCCATACTTGAGGCACTCATAGAACGGGCGCAGCATGTAACCGCTGGCGTGCCTACGGGCATGGAGGTGGAAAGCCCCGCCACTGTTACCATGGGCAACCCCGTGAAGCAGTATGTGCGCGGCAGAGTTCTGCCGACATCTGCCCTGCAAAATGTCCTTTACCTGTCAGACGGCAGAGCGGTGGACGTGCTGCCAGACGGTGAAATCGTGCCGAAAGCGGCAGGCACCAGCAGGGTGCATGTCATACCGACAGACGGCACACGCTTTTATAAGACTATCCAGGTGGAAACGGTAGCCCCACGCATCAGAACTGCGGGCAGCACCATGCGCCTGGACGCACAAGGAAACATACGTTTAACATAAATAAAACATCAGTAAAATGGCTTTTACATCAGAACAGGAGCAGGGCATCAAAGACATGCTGACTGCATTTCAGAACGGTAAGCGCATTAACGACCTGCCCGAAGCGACAGGCGCGCTTAAAGACATGAGCGTCGAGGTAATGGACGAGACGGGCGAAACGCGCCGCATGGAGCTGGCCAAGGCCATAGAACAGGCAGGAAACCCCATAGCTGGCCGCTACTGGAACGAGGCTAACAACACCAGCACGGCAGCAGGCTACTACGGCAGCCTGGACGCTTTGCGCCAGCTGCCCGAAAAATTGGGGCTGGGGCGTTATCTGGTAACAGACGACCGCAAGAGACGCAAGCTCGACCCATTCGATAGCACCCGTTATGCTGACGGCACACCTGCCGCCCTGGACGGCACGCAGGGGCAGTGCATGTGGTACTGGAACGGTTTTTACGCCAACATCTGGAAAGAGGGCAACAACCTTATCAAGGCCGTAACATTCGACAAACCCGTGGGCAACGGCGTGAGCATCTGGGTACCCGCTGGCGGTATTTCGTGGCTGGGTGCTGGTGTCATGGACAGAACAAACCAGAAGCTGTGCAGCCTCATTTCAGACGCAGAGCAGTACCGTGGCGGCGGTGGCGCAGCTCTTAACCCTGCCAGCTACGCAAAGGCACCAGCCGCAGACAGCCCGCAAATTACCATGCTGGGCATGGCGGCCACCAACATAAGCACGACCAACTTTGGCAACTTTGCCCGCAAGCGTGGGCAGGGCTGGGAGGCTAATTGGTTTGTAGCCCGTTTCGTCGTTGAGTTCCTCTTTGAGGTCATCATGGGAACCGAGAACAGCCAAGCAGCATTTAACGCCGACAAGGACGAGAACGGCCTGTATCAGGGCGGCTTTGGCACGGGCGTAACCGACATGCAAGACTGGGGCGGCTATAATGGCTATTACCCGCTCATCCCTACCAGCGTCGGCCTGGAGGCAGGCGACGGCGTTTGCCTGGTACCTTTCAGCCTGCCGCAGACAGAGGGAACAGAGGGCGAAGCATACAAGACATTTAACGTGCCTGTATTCTTTGGCCTGGTACATGCTGGCTTTGGCCACCTCTGGAGGTGGACACGCGGCCTTATCATGGACGCAGGCGAGGAGAAGTCGCTGGTCTATGTAACCCCAAGCATGTACGCGGACTATGACCCCGCCACGGTAGAGGATAAAATCCTTGTGGCCGAGTGCCCGCAGGTAGAGGGGTACATCAAGCGCAAGAGTTATCAGGGTTTGTGCTGTATGCCCACAGAGGTAGGAGGCAGTGCGACCATTCGTTTTGCCGACTATTTATACACGAATGCCAAGACCTCTAAGGGTCTCCGTGTCCGTGCTGCTGGCGGTGGCGCGAGCCATGGTGCGAGTGCGGGCGCGTCGTACACGTCTGCGAATAACGCGGCTACGCTTGCGCATGCGTCCTACTCCGCGCCGCTCTGCTATTTTGAGGAAGACCCTGTCATCCCCGAAAGTCAGAAAATAGGATAAAGCGAACTTTGAAAGCATGGAAAAAGCCAAACGGCGGGGCGAGGGCGAAAGCGACCAACCCCGCCGTCAGGCGGGTGAAAAATTTTAGTTCTGCAACATAAACGGGCTGCCACGTTTGGCAGCTGGCGGCACCTCTCTGCGTGGTAGGTCTCCGTGTCCGTGCTGCTGGCGGTAACGCGAACAATGGTACGAATGCAGGCGCGTCGTACACGAATACGAATAACACGGCTACGAATGCGAATGCGAACTACTCCGCGCCGCTCAATTTTGCATAAAGAAGAAAAAAGGAAATAAGCTATTATGAGGTGAGCCATGCCCCATGGCAAAAAACAACAACGTAAAAAGGGTGTTAGTAGGGCGCAAGCATCGAAAGCTCCCGAGTATGCAAAGCAGACTAAAAACATGCACAGCATTATAATGAATGAAACGCATAGGCTATTTATTTGACAAGGTTTGCGACCTGGATAACCTGCGCATGGCAGAGGCCAACGCAGGAACAGGCAAAGGCAGCCGCCAGGAGGTGGCACAGTTCCGCGCCAATCTGGAGCAGAACCTGGCAGAACTACGGGCAGAGCTGGTAAATAAAACCTACCACACGTCCGAATATACTTGCTTTATCAAACATGAGCCGAAAGAGCGCGTAATTTTTAAGCTGCCTTACCGCGACCGTGTGGTGCAGTGGGCTATAATGCAAGTGCTGGTGTCTATATGGACACCTATTTTCACCAGCGACACATACGCCTGTATAAAGGGGCGCGGCGTGCACTCTTTGCTGGTGCAGCTGCGTAAAGACTTGCGGAACGACCCAGAGGGCACGAAATACTGCTACAAGATAGACATCCGCAAGTTTTACCCGTCAATAACGCACAGCATACTGAAGCAGGTAGTGCGGGAACGTATAAAAGACCCCGACCTCCTTTGGCTGCTGGACGACATCATCGACAGTGCGGACGGTGTGCCCATTGGCAACTACATAAGCCAATACTTTGCAAATCTGTATCTGGCGGAACTTGACCACATAGCCAAGGAGCAGTGGGGCGTAAAGTATTACTACCGCTACGCGGACGATATAGTCATACTTTCGGACAGCAAAGAGTTTTTGCACGGCATACACACCAAAATGGTGCAGTACCTGGCAGAACACCGACGGCTGGAGCTAAAGCCAAATTATCAGATTTTCCCCGTCGAGGCGAGAGGCATTGACTATGTGGGCTATGTCGTAAGGCATAACTACTGCCTTGCCCGCAAACGCAACAAAAAGGCTCTGTGTAAGATAGTGGCCAAGTTGCGCCACAAAGGGCTGACAGGCGAAGAAATCAGGCTGCGCGTAGCATCAAGGCTGGGCTTTATAGTACATGCAGACAGTAAACATTTAATAAACATTTTAGGCGTGAAAAAATTACATGAAGTTAGAAAGACCCCAGGCAACCACGGGCAAATGGTGGGCGACAAGCTCCACATCGACAAAATAACGGGGCGGGAACTCCACCTGCTGCGCTATGAGCTTACGCCGTCAAAGATGAACTCGGGCGACTGTCTAAAGTTCCAATATGAACTATATGAGCAGCTGCGCGACGACAAAGGCCAGCCGCAGATCGACGAACACGACCAGCCCGTCATGGGCTGGGTTAAGCACATCACCTTTACAGGCTCCAAGACGCTGGCCGAAGACATGGCCGACCTGGACTTGTCAGAGCCTGTGCAGTGCCAGATAGTACGGCAGCCGTGCGGCGACAGAAAAGACCGCGCATTTTACAAGCTGGAGGAATGGAACGAGCCGCAGCAAGCGGTCGGCCAGGAACCTGTACCAGCGAGCCATTAAAAAGACATTTAACAACCATTTAACAACTCATAAAAATGAACACAGCATTTAACCCCCAGCGTCAGAACTATGCAAAGTATGACGACAAGCATTTCCTGCTTTTCCTCAATGAGCAGGAAGCGGAACAGACCAACGAGAACGGCGACACCGTTAAGGGCTACACCTACACAGGCAACCGCCCCGACGGCTCCACGCTCATAGAGGCCACGGACGTAACCGAGGAAAACAAGCGCAGCAAGTTTATTGCTGGCCTTATCGGTACCGAGTACACCACGGACGACCAAATCGCCCTGCTGGCCAACGGCGAGGACAGCAACGAACACGCCGAGGAGCTGGCCATTTTCCACGAAAACAGACGCATGGCAAAAAAGGCCGTGGACGAACTTTTGGCACGTAACATCTAAACCCCTGCACAATGGCACGCACAGTAAAAGAAATAAAAGACGCTATGACGGCCACGTTCTGCCAGGAGCGTGCCGTTGTATCAGCATACGGCCTGAACCCTAAGAAAACCTTTGACCAGCAGTTCAGCAGCGTAAGCATTGAAAACATACTGTTTTACTGCTTTGCTTTCGCTGTCTGGACGCTGGAGGTGCTTTTCGACAAGCACCGCGAGGAAGTGGAAACGAAAATCGAGCAGCTGGAGCCTCACACGCTCCGCTGGTACGTGCGCAAGGCCAAGGCGTTTATGTATGGCCGCCAGCTGGTGCCAGACGCAGACTACTACGACACTGCCGCCATGAGTGAAACGGACATCGACGCTGCCAGGGTGGTAAAATACGCCGTGGCATCAGAGAGTAACACAGTGGTGTATCTGAAAGTGGCCGCCCGCGACGACAAAGGACAGCCCACAAAGCTGAACCCGTCGCAGTTTGCCAGCCTCACCAGCTACATGAACACCGTAAAGGACGCAGGTGTGGCCATTAAGCTGGTAAACGAGGACGCGGACAAGATACAAATCAGCATGGTGGTGTATTACGACCCTACGGCCATGGACAGCAACGGAACGACCAACGACGGCAAGGAACCCGTGGTCGAGGCGGTTAAAGCTGTCATTACCAACCTGCCGTTTAACGGTGTCTTTCGCAAAAGCGACCTGCTGGCTGCCGTTACTGCCGTGCCTGGCGTGGAAGTGGCCGACGTGGAGCGTGTGCGCGTGAAGACGGCCAACGCTGCCGCATTTATGGACGTGGTGGGCTACGACAAGCCTTACAGCGGCTATTATGCCATAGACAGACTTAACATCACTTACAACTCCTACGACGCATTAAATAACCCGACAGCCGAATGATTTACAAAATAGATTTTAGGCGGTTATTTATCAACCTGCTGCCCACGTTCCTGCGACAGCCTGTCATTTACGGCATGTTGCACGCTGGCGCGGTGGTGCTGGGCGATACGACGTATCAGAGCTTTACCGACGCACGCGAAGAACATAACTACAAGCTGAACCATAACGGCCAGGTGTGCTATTTGCGGGCGGTCTTAAATGACGCTTTCGGCGGCGGCTTTGATATTCTGGAGGTGGAGAGGCGGGGCGACTGGCTCTACGCCATTACAGAGAACGGCACGGGCATTTTGCTGACCGTCGGCGAAGACAGCAACGCCGCAGAGGTGGCGGGCGGCCAAAAGGTGCCGTTGGTCTATAACGAGGCACTGCTGAACGCCACGCAAAACAGCTTTATAGTAAGCGTGCCTTATTCCATATACCAGACGAACCTCCCAGCGGTGGCCGCCCTGGTAGATAAATACAAGTTAATCAGTAAACGCGCCATTTACGTGGCGAATAGTTAAAACAAAAATTATGCAAACAGCATCTTATACAACAGTGAAGACAGCGACGGGCGGCGAGGGTAAATACCCGCTTTCTACCCAAACGCTGGAATTTATACAGCAGCAAATTTTACTGCTGCAAGAAATAGTCGCCATTTGCGGCGGTAAGGTCATTATAAGAGAGCCTGACGGCACCAACACGGGGCTCCTGGCTCTTAACGGCGAGGTGCTGCACATAGCAGCCACCCCGAAGCTAACAACGTCTATAAAATACGTGTTAGTTACCACCAAGAAGACCGACATCCTGGCAGACGGCGAAACATACAAGGAAGCCCGCACGGTGCGCACGGCCAAGTTCTCCGCGTCGCAGTCCACTGCCGACAACGTGGAGACCTACAAAATAGGCGACTTTGTGAAGCTGACCTCAAACTCCACGCTGGCCGAAAAGGTCAATAATATGCCGTCCATAGTCCTGCAATACCTTTCGGACACCCTGGCAAGCAAGCTCGACCGCCTGACGCTCACAAACGCGACACAGGCGCAAATAAACGGCCTGAAAAATGCCTGCGTGGTGAACTGCATAGACAGCGTGGCCGTTCTGGGCTTTAAGAACTACTGCCTCACAGTTAAATGTGTCGGCAGCGGTGTGGTGGAACAGGTACTGACCACGACAGAGGGCGCAGATTATTACAGAGCATATAACGCGGCCACGAAAAAGTGGTCGGGCTGGTCTGTCATTTCCGACAGTATGCACATAGAGGTCAAGAGCGTGGGCAGCACTCTGTATGTGCGTCATGGCGTGCTTCCCGTAGATGCAAAAATCATCTTACTGCGCAAAAAGAAGCGCAGCGGCTGGCGCAGAACAGGCGGGGACAAGTCCTACACCCAGAACAAAGGAAAGAGGCAGAGACGGCAAAAGAAGCTGCAATATGTCCACTTTAAGGGTGTCATATTGTCAAAGGGCGAACCTGGTAAATGGTATGTACCCAAATGTGTGGACGTAAGAGACAAGAACGTCGACGCTAACCTCATAGACAGGGAGGTCAGCTCCATAGCTGGCCTGCTGGTAAAGCAGAAGCAGCCGAACAAGAACGGCGGCCTTGTCTATAAGCTGGCAGGTGTCCGCAAGTACCTGACCAAGACAGAAACGGGCAAAAACTTTAAGCGTAGCGGCTACATAAACATGGCCGTCCAGGTGGCGAAGCTCAACGACAAGTGGGGAAAAGACGCAGGCGGCGAACTGGCGCGCTTTAAGCTGCGAGTCGCGCCCAAAAAGGTGTATGCTGGCTCGTCTGGTGGTATCTTTACGCCACAGCACGATAGATATAAGCACGTTTATATACGCACGTTTTCGGTCGAATAGGGACAAAAAAAGATAGTGGGGAGAAATCCTCACTATCAAGTCCCTGCGGTCGTAACTCAATGTGTGCCGTGCTCAAATTCCTGTTTTTTCAAGGTCTTTTTTAATGAAATCACCAAATTTTCGGAAGCCTTTAGCTCCACGCGGGTAATTCCAAGTGCAAAGGGACGACGTTAAACGATGCGGACTGAACCCTATTAAGGCCAAGCCTGTGTTTCAGGGTTAGGCGCAGCAAGTTGCTCGGACAGTCCCCACATTCCAGGGACGAGCAATAGACCGAAGCCCAAATAACATGCTGCAAAATTAGTCATTTTTGGCAAACTGCGCAAGCAAACATGGATAAAATCAGTATATTATGAATGAAAAAAGTATTTAAGACATCACCGCTGCCGTTTAGAGGGCAGAAACGCTACTACATTAAGCGGTTTAGCTCTGTTCTGGAGCAGTGCGAAGACATTACAACAGTTTTCGGCGGCTCTGGCCTGCTTTCACGCGTGGCAAAAGACAAACTGCCAAATGCCCGCGTAATTTACAACGACTTCGACCACTTTAACAAGCGCGTGGAAATGATAGACCGCACAAATGCGCTCTGCGCCGAAATTGCGCCGCTTGTCAAAGGTGTGGAAGATAACAAGCGAATACCTGACGACATAAAGCAGGAGTGCTTAAAGCTCATGCGAAAGTATGAGCAAACAGGAGCAGTCGATTATATCACGCTTTCTGCGTCGCTGCTGTTTTCTGGTAATTGGGCAACAAGTTACGAACAGTTTGCAAAGCAGACGTTCTATAACAGAGCTGTAAACACACATTACGATGCAGCAGGTTATTTCGACGGGCTGGAAATTCGGCATCAAGATTATAGGGAATTGTTCGCAGAGTTCAAAGACCAGGAAAATGTGCTGTTTATTCTCGACCCGCCTTATTTGCAGACAGAAGTAACAGCGTACAAAAGCGACACATATTGGCAGCTGAAAGACTATTTAGACGTGTTAAACATGCTGAAAGGCACAAAATATGTCTTTTTCACGTCTGGAAAGTCCCAAATAATCGACCTTTGCAAGTGGATAAATACAAACTTTCCAAATGCAGAGCTGCTGAAAGGTGCAGAACTTTGGGAGCAAAACAGCAGAGTGAACGACTTTAACAGCTACAAAGACATTATGATTGCGAAAGTATCAGCATAAAACGCCCAGAAAGGCCACAGAAATGGCCGACAAACGCTTTGAAATGTTTTGCTGGTAAGTTGTGGGGCAGAGAAAGAAAAGAGTGCGACAAAGGCTTAAAATGCGCTGCGTGAAATGAGGCGGAAAGCTGGAGCCGAAAGCTGGGACGAAAAGCCAAACGGCAGAATAAAATAAACGCTGGTTAAAAGCCTTTCAAAAGGTCTTTAATCAGCGTTTTTATGTCGTTCAAATTCTTTCCAATTCTCCAAACATTGGAAAGAAAAGCCGTTTTTTTTGAGAGAAAAAAGGAAGCGAAAAAAAGAGAGTTTTTGCTCGTTTCGTTTTCAAAATGCTGCTCGTTTCGTTTTCGCGATTATACATATCGAAATACTACAATAGAAATATATTCATACAAAGAGATTCGGGCGGTTCTTCAAAGTTATGAGCCTCTGTACATAATGCACCCAAAAAGTTTTTTATGACTTTTTGGGTGCTGTTCAAACGGTTGGTCGTAATTTCAAAATCGGGTAATCATTCCAAACAGAATTGTGGCGGGAATCAGAGGCTCTGCGGCCCCAATTTTTAGAAAAGCGGATTACATCTGACCGATTGTCTTCATCACATCCTCCGCAACCAAATCCTCGCGCAAGCGGTTGGCGACAAGGAAATCGGCAAGCACGTAACGGTCGACAAACTCCTTGCGGGCACCGTAGCAGAGCACCTTCATGTCGGAGCTGCCGAAATGGCGGGCAATCTTCTCACCGAAACCGCCTTCAACGGCACCGTCCTCAAGAGTCACCACAACACGATGGTCGCTCTTCAGACTTTCCATGAGCGCGGTGTCGACACCGGTGATGTAACGCGGATTGACGAGCGTAGCATCGATACCCTTTTCCCTCAGCACGGCGCAGACTTTCTCACCGAGCGTGAAGAAATTGCCGAGAGCGAGCACGGCCACATCCTTTCCGCGGCTCACCACCTCGTAACGGTTTAGGCACGAGTAATCCGTGGGCACGGGGCGACGGGCCGGAACGGTAAGTCCCACCGGCACACGTATGGCCACGGGATGCTCCCTATAGCCGATACTCCAGTCGAGCATGGCGAGATATTCCTCACGGTTGGTCGGGGCGAGATATACAAGATTGGGAATGTTGGAGAGCAGAGGTATATCGAAATGGCAAAGATGAGTGACATCGGTCATAGTCGAAAGCGAACCCCACAGAACGAGTATCGTGGCCGGACTGTCATTGATACACAGGTCCTGCGACACTTGGTCGTAAGCACGCTGCACGAACGAGCTGCACACACCGAACACCGGCTTGCCTCCGGCTTTGGCTATGCCGGAGGCAAGAGCCACGGCGTGTTCCTCGGCAATACCGACATCGACAAATTGCGGGCCGGCCTCATTGCGACGCTCTGGTGTCCATGCCCATATTCCGGGCGTTCCGGCAGTAATGGCACAGACGGCAGGGTCGTTCTTCATCAGCTTCAGCAGATGGGTGGCCGTCAGTTCGTCATAGTTCTCGGCGGCGGACACATGTTTCAGCTCGCCCGTAGCAATGTCGAACGGCCCACTCCAGTGCCAACGCTCCTTGTCGGCTTCGGCCGGCGCGTAGCCCTTACCCTTCAGCGTGTTGATATGCACCACTATCGGATGGTCGATATCCTTCACTTTCACGAACGCCTCTATGAGCGACGGTATGTCGTTGCCCTTGTCAACGTATATGTAGTCAAGGCCCATGGCCCGGAACAGATTGTTGGCGCAGGTTCCGCCGCTGTGGCGCAGCTCTTCAAGATTGCCGTACAGGCCGCCATGGTTCTCGGCTATGGACATCTGGTTGTCGTTGACCACGATGATGAAGTTGGTGCCCAGTTCGGCCGCCCAGTCAAGTCCCTCAAGAGCCTCGCCGCCGCTCAACGAGCCGTCGCCTATAACGGCAATCACATTGTGCTTTCCGCCCACAAGGTCACGCCCCTTTGCCAGTCCGCCGGCAAGACTCACCGATGTAGACGTATGCCCGATGACGAAATTGTCGTGCTCGCTCTCCGACGGCTCGGTATATCCCGACACATCGTCGTAACGCTCTTCGCTGAGAAACGCTCCGGCGCGTCCTGTAAGCATCTTGTGGGCATAACTCTGGTGTGACACATCGAACACAATCTTGTCCTCAGGCGAGTCAAACACATAGTGCATGGCAATGGTGGCCTCGACCATGCCGAGATTGGGACCACAGTGGCCGCCATGGCGGCTGAGTTTCTCGATGAGCAACGTGCGCATCTCCACTGCCAGTTCGTTCATCTCCTCCAGCGCGAGACGTTTCACGTCGGCCGGAGACTGGATTTTGTTTATGTACTTCATATGTATGTTTATGTTGTATTTTGTTTGTATCGATTCGAATTATGAAAATACATTCCTGCCATACCGCAGTCCGGGCAAACAGGCTTTGACGATGCAAAATTACATTATCCACACCTTTTTCCGCATAACCAAAACAAGGAAAAAGATACCACTATTACGGTTTGTGTGTCTTATTTTGCCTCACACGCAATTAATCACTCCGCCTTACGTTAAATATAATATCATGCGAACAGAAAGATTTTCAAATTTCGAATTACTGAGATTGTTCTCGATATTCCTCATCCAGACAATGCACATCATAGGGCCGATACACAATCATCCCGACATGTCGTTTATGAACATACAGATAGAATCACTCGTAAATATCATAGGCAACACAGGAGTGACATGCTTCGTACTGCTGTCGGGATGGTTCGGGATAAAAAGAGACATCGGCAAATTTTTCAATCTCCTCATTGTCTCCATAGTCTATTCGATGCTCACCGCAGCCTGTCTTTCGGGCGGTGATATCAAAAGTATACTGATGTCGGCATGGGGCATTCTGTGCTACAAGAACTGGTTCATTGGATGCTACTTCGTACTGATGTTCATTGCGCCATGGCTCAACGAATCTGTGGATAAAGGCGACAGGGACAGTATAAGGAAATTGCTCGCGACACTCATAATAGCCATCGGCTTAATACCAACACTGACTCACGCACCAAACGGCAGCGTAGTCTTTTGGCACGGCAAGTGCATCGCCTGGATCGTCACTCTGTATCTGACCGGAAGATATCTGCGCCGATACCATCCCGACGGCCCATCGACAGCGACAGCTGCCAAGATGATGCTGACGCCTATGGGATTTCTTTTTCTGTTCCGCTTCAGTGTCAGTTTGCTTCCCGCACGGTTCAGTGGTTTAAGGGATTATCTATCGGGCGATTCTTCCCCATTGATAATGCTTGAAGCCATCGGCATTTTCTATATGTTCAAGTCACTGAACATCAAGTCAGGAACAATCAACTACATGGCCAAAAGCGTATTCCCGATTTATCTTATGGGAGGAGCAATAGCATTGTTGGACAAGCACATATACCACATCAGCGATAATAGTGGAAGCATGATGCTTTCATTGCTTATTGTTGCCGATGCCGCCACTATAATGCTGGCTGCCACCGTCATAGACAAGACTTACTATCTGCTGTTCGGAACCTTACAACAACGGATGGTGATGCAAATGACACGTTTATACGAAAAAGCGAAGACGCTTACCGCCCCACTGATAAGAAAGTTCTGAACATGACATTTTTTATTGAAACAGCATAAAGACTCTATATGTTTTCTCGCCATGGCTGAGCTGAAACAAGTTTCACTCTGCTCATCCGGCTTAACGAAAACGTTCATATTCATGCGCGTTTTCTCGCCATGGCAGAGCTGAAACAAGTTTCACTCTGCTCATCTGGCTTAACGAAAACGTTGGATTTATTCTGAAAAAAACGCATTTTATTTTTCGTGAAATAGAAAAGCCGGAAGGCCTTCCCGGCTTACTTTACACACGTTTTCCGCACTGTTTTCTTGCCGTAAGGCCCTCCCGACACTCCCGGAACGGCCGTTTTGCATTGCAATAAGGCCTGTTTCGCAATGCAACAACGGCCTTATTGCAATGCAAAACGACCCTCTCTGCTTTCTTGACAAAGCCTCGGCTACATAACCTGCTGACTGTCAGCGCTCCCCATTTAAAGCAAAAATCGCGATTTTCGGGCCGTTGGCAGGAAATCGCATATCCGACACCGCTTAACATACGTTAAAGTAAAGAAAGTTCAGAATGACTGTCACGTTCCGGACACATTACGGCACTTCACTACAAATATCGTGGAATTGATGCCACTATGAGGCCTTTGCAACTGACTTATTACACAGGCAAGTAAGTATTAAAGAATGTTTATGTCCGTGCCGTGTAACGTGAAATAAAGAATAAAACATATAAAAACGTAAAACAGCAACGACAAAATCCTACACATGACATAAATAGTACGTATATTTGCAGATACGCTGAATCAACCTACGTATCCAATTAAGATGAACCACAAAACTCTTACGACAACGCTGATCATAGCTTTCAGCATCACGGCGGCGGCACAACGCACTATGGTAGTGACAGATGCCGAAACAGGCGTTCCGATAAGAGATGTGCAGATATTTGTAAACGGTGACGACAACAACCGTATCGTCACCGACTACAAAGGTGAATTCATTGTCCCGGATACTGCCGGCAACCTGACTCTATGCCACCGGAAATACGAAAAACGACTGATGGACGACAAAGAATTTGCCGATACCATCAGTCTGCTGCCCAACTACAACCGTCTGAACGAACTCGTTGTGAAGGGCAAGTCGCCGAAAATAAACATGAACATTATGGCGGCTACTAAAATGGCGGCTCTGACAGCACCACACCCTAAAACACTGGCCACATTCGATTTCTTCGACATATTCACAGCCAAGAAACGGAAAAAAACGCGCAAGCGCATAGAGGCCATCAAGGACTACTGACACGAACACATATCCCGGGAACTTCATCAACAAGAGCTGCCGTCACTCTCCGTCATCCGTTCCCGTCAATATCATCTTCATCGCACTTTCCCCCACTGATTTGCTACTGTTCCTTTTTTACGGCTGCTGAAATCAGAATCATGCAACTTGGCATATGCACGTATATATTTGCGCAGAGCCGATACCATCTCCTGGGTTTCCTGAAGCATGTTGATGTACACATACATCACTGTCATCGACGACGGGTCGACCTCGCGCAACTGGCGGTAAAGACGATGATATGTGTCAGACAACATGTCCTTTATGTCGTCACAACGACGACGCAATGCCGGAACTTGCTCCGATGTACCGTTGTTGACCATGTCAAACACTTCGGTGAAAAGAACACTTATATGTCCGCGCATCACCTCAAACTCGGATATGTATCTCGACGGCAGCGGGTGGAAATTGTTGTCTACATGCTCACGGCATATCTCATTGATGCGGCGCAGATTGTAAAGCACATTCATACAACAGTTGTTACTGAGATGGAACCAGGCATTCTTCTCTATCGCCATCTCGTGACTCACACGGCGCAAACATAATGTCTCCTTACGACGGGCATTCTTCAACATACTTTTACTACGCAACAGACTCGCTTCCGTCTTGCCAAGAGTTCCGGCATTTTCGTTTATGAATGCATCCGTGATCTTGCCATAGCTCTCTTCTGCAAAGCGCAAGAACTTCTTTTGCTGTTCCATGACGTATATGAGCAACAGTTCCCATGTCCTTGTCTTGTCGTCGGTGGTAAGGATTGTCTGAAACAGAGTGTCGCCATCGTCCTCGGCTTTCTTCATCCGGAAACGTCGGTTGCTGCGCACGATGATGAATATGGTAAGCACGGCAAGCCCTATCATGGCCCAATGACCGCCTACGTACATCAACACCACGATAACTCCGGCACCGATAAAGGCCGCTCCGGCGGTAAGGAACCATCCGCCGATGACGGATATGACGCCCGTTACACGGAACACGGCACTCTCACGTCCCCATGCCCGGTCGGCAAGCGACGTACCCATGGCCACCATAAAAGTGACAAAGGTGGTGGACAAAGGGAGCTTGAGCGACGTGCCGAATGCTATGAGAGCGCCGGCAAGCACAAGGTTTATCGAACCGCGGATAAGATCGAAGGACGCCCCCTGCTCCATTATCATCTCATCGATGTTGAAACGTCGGTTGAACCATGCACGTACATTGCGCGGCGTATTATCCCTGACCCAATAAAACAGAGAGATAGTCCACCGCACAAGCCGGCGGGCAATACGCGACGAACCGAATATCTCGTCACCGCCCTGCTGACTGCCCAATCCTATCTCGGTCTTCGACACGTTACGGGTCTTCTTGGATGTGGAGAGGGCCACCACCATAATCACTCCGGCAGCGATCAGGAACACCACCGGAGTATCGGCCGGACCGTTGAGAGAGTTCATCAGATAGCCGTGGGCATCACCGCCACCATTGGCAATATAATCCTGATAAGATGCCAACCCGCTGAGCGGCACACCGATAAAATTGACAAGGTCGTTGCCGGCAAAGGCCATGGCCAAGGCAAACGTTCCCATCAGCACGACGATTTTCAGTACGTTGACTTTCAATGCATGCAACAACTGCATAAGCACCGTAAACACTGCAAAGCATCCGCCAAGGATAAGACTTGTGTTGGCACCTATCCATTCCTTCGCATCGGGCGTCATGAACGAAAGATCTTTCACACCTTTTATCAGCATAAAATAGATAATGGCTGTCGAGCATATTCCGCCATAAATGCCGATATTCCACTTAAGATGTCTGCGATAGTTGAACGAAAACACCATTCGCGCAACAAACTGCACTATCATACCGAACACAAAAGCTATTGCCACCGACAGGAATATACCCATTATAATGGTAAGTGCCTTCTCGGTGTTGAGCAGTTCGCTGAGCCCCTGTTCAATACCACCGGACATCTTGATCAGAGCCATCACAAAGGTTGCTCCGAACAGTTCGAACACCATCGACACAGTGGTGGAGGTGGGCATGCCAAGTGTGTTGAACATGTCGAGCAGTATGATGTCGGTCACCACTACAGCCATGAAGATACACATCAGTTCGTAGAACGTAAAGTATTCCGGTCTGAAAATGCCATGACGGGCTATCTCCATCATGCCGTTGCTCATGGACGCTCCAAGAAACACGCCTATCGACGCCACTATGATTATACGCTTGAAAGGAGCGGCCTTGGACCCGATGGCCGAATTGAGAAAGTTTACAGCATCATTGCTTACACCCACTGACAAGTCAAACACTGCCAGGAGAAGCAGGAAAACGATTACAAATAAAAACAATATGTCCATAATCTCTTAAATATAAAGTCATGTTTATAATCTGCATGCAAAGTAAAGATGAAGTTGTTTCATAAATGTTTCATTATCTTTAAGTATTTGTGAAGTTTGTGAAAAAACAGTAACTTTGCACCATGATTATCATTATGACTATTCTATTATACTTTGCAGTGCTGCTGGGTGTAAGCCGGCTGACGGCAAAGAAGGCGACAAACGAGACCTTCTATCGTGGTGAGCGCCGTTCACCATGGTACGTTGTCGCGTTCGGCATGATAGGCGCGTCGATAAGCGGCGTGTCGGTGATGTCGGTGCCGGGCATGGTAACCGAAACCGGCATGACCTATCTGCAAGCCTGCATGGGATTCATACTCGGATATTTTGCGGTAGCATTCCTTTTACTTCCGGTTTACTACCGCCTCAACCTTACCACTATATACACCTATCTCGACCAACGGCTCGGGACAGGAGCATACAAGACGGGGGCATGGTTCTTCATGCTGTCCAAGATGACGAGAGCCGCCGTAAGTTTTTATGTGGTATGTGTCATTCTGCAACGCTTTGCGCTCGAACAGACCGGGATGCCGTTTGCCGCTACCGTTGTGTGCATGGTGGCGCTGATATGGCTGTACACCCGCAGAGGCGGCATAAAGACATTGGTATGGACGGACACTCTGCACACTGCATGCCTCTTGACATCGGTAGTACTGATATTGGCCGGAGTGGCCGATGCACTCGGTATGGACGCAGAGGAGGCCGTACGGGCCGTGGCAGCATCACCGATGAGCCGTATGTTTGTATTCGACGACTGGATGTCCACACAAAACTTCTGGAAACAGTTCCTGAGCGGCATATTTATCGTCATTGTAATGACTGGACTCGATCAGGATATGATGCAGAAGAATCTGACATGCAAGACTCTGCGTGAAGCACAAAAAGACATGTGCACCTACGGTTTCGCCTTTCTACCGACCAATCTGCTGTTTCTCTCGCTCGGTGTACTGCTCGTGATGTTGGCTGGCCGCCAAGGCATGCCGCTGCCGGCATCGGGCGACGAACTGCTTCCTATGTTCGCGGCAACGGGAAATTTGGGAACCGCCGTTGTCGTACTCTTCACCATCGGTATCGTGGCAGCTTCGTTCAGCAGTGCCGATTCGGCACTTACATCGCTCACCACGAGTTTCTGCGTGGATATCTGCCGACGTCCTGCCGACGAACGGTTGCGCTGCAGAGTCCATCTGGGCTTATGCGGGTTGTTTGTAATGTTTATCCTGCTGTTCCGCATGATAAACTCAACAAGCGTCATCAATGCCATATACATTCTTTGTTCATATACCTACGGCCCGCTGCTGGGGCTGTTTGCCTTCGGTCTGCTCACAAAGCGATGTGCCGACAACCGTTGTGTGCCGTGGATAGCCATAGGGGCGCCGTTGGCATGCTTCGCAATAGACAAAATGACGGTTGCCACCACGGGCTACCGCTTCGGCTACGAATTGCTTATGATGAACGGCCTGATTACCTTCGCGGGGCTTTGGATTACTGGAAAACGAAGAAAAGCGGCTTGACAACGGCTCTTTACAATCACCGCGAAAGTACAATCGTAAAGAACAGTCCCCCACCCGGCCGATTTTCAACAGATATGCTGCCACCGTGCAAAAGCACGGCATTCTTGACGATGGACAGGCCGAGTCCCGTACCTCCGGCCGTGCGCGAACGTCCCTTGTCTATGCGGTAGAAGCGTTCAAACAGACGCGGAAGATGTTCTTGCGGCACACCACAGCCATTGTCGGACACGGAAAGCACTATTTTGTCGTCGCCATCGAAACAACAACCGGATAACAACGGCATTATGCTGATTCTGTCTCCTCCACTGTAAGCTATGGCATTGTCTATGAGATTGCGGAATACAGACGCAAGGAGCGAGGCATTTCCTGTTATCAGCAACGGTCCGGTGACGCCATTGACAATCTCCATCCCTTTTCCGGCAGCCACAGGGCCGCAGTCGTCTACCACCTCGGCTATGATGGCGGCCAGGTCTATCGGCTCACGCATCACCGATGATGGGGCATCATCCATACGTGTGATGAGCGACACGTCGTTGAGCAAACTCCTCAAACGCCCGGTATCGGCAAGACAACGGCGAAGAAAGTCGTCGCGCTTCTCCTCGCTCAAGTTATTGTGTGCCAGCAATGTTTCCACACACAACTGTATTGAAGCCACCGGTGTTTTCAATTCGTGATTGATGTTGTTGGTGAGCTGTTTCTTTATACGCTCCTTCTCCCGTTGCTCGTGCAATGCCGCACGATGTTCGCGGTCGCGGTCGGCATTGGCTTGTTGCAGACTGGCATAGAGACGCACTATATGATTGGATATGGAACCAAGCTCGTCACGCGGAAACGGCTCAGTATCGTAAATGCGTTCACCACGTTCGGCCCGTTCGGCAAAACGGTTGAGCCTAAGGATATGCTGTCCCAACCGTCGGGTTACAAAGAACCCTAACGTACACATTACAAATGTCACACCGCCCATTATCCAAAGAAAGCCGAAATCAGCACGCAGCAGTTCGATGAGTGATACGGTATAGGGCACCGCGCTGCGAACAACATATCCGCCATTACCTCGTGTGGCAGAATAAAAATATGTCTTGCCCGTACTCTCACTATGTCGGCGTACTGTATAACCGGAACCTGTTTTGAGTGCAAGGGCTATTTCTTCTCGCGAAAGATGACTAGCATGAGGAATGGTGTCAAGGGTATTGTCATAGACAACATTTCCGGAAGTATCAATCACACTGACCCTCAGCTCGTCGAAAGGATGCAGCAATGATTTTGATATATGCAAAGCATCATCGCCACCGGCAAGGTCGTCAAGTATGTAGTGGTTTATCAATTGTAACTGTACATTCAGTTCACCGGTCTTGAACATCTTTTCACGATGATACTGAAAGCATACGAAACACCCCACAAGCAACACCGAATAGCCGAACAGCCACATGAAAAGTCGCTGCGAATATGTTATCTTATTCCATAAAGCCATAACCGTAACCTGAACGTGTAACGATGTTCTTACCGTAAAGACCTATTTTCTGACGTATACGTGTGATATTGACATCAACAACACGGTCGAGCACCACCACCCCATCAGTCCATATACCTTTCAAGAGTTCGGCACGGGTGAATATCCTGCCCCTGTTTGACAACAGTTTCAACAGTATCTCGAACTCCTTGCGTGGCATGTTCACTTCCTTGCCATCCACCATGCACACCTTTTTCGACGGGATAACCCTCAGCCCGAGATAGGATATTTCGTCGTCAGGCTCGTGGACAGCCGGTACTGCATGAATAGTGGCACGACGCAGCACTGCCCTGACACGGGCAAGAACGTTACGCAACGAATAAGGTTTCATGATATAGTCATCGGCACCGAGGTCGAGTCCGGCCACCATATCTTCCTCAGTATCCTTGGCCGTACAGAATATCACGGGCCGTGACGCCGTGGCCGGATTGGACTTTATGATACCGGCAAGCTGTATGCCCGATATCTCTCCCATCATGATGTCAAGCAGGAACAAATCATAACCGGTGAGGTCGAATGCCAGCGCCTCTTCGGCACTGCACGCCGTATCCACCTCATACCCTTCAGACTCAAGATTGAAACGGAGCGCCTCACAGAGCGTCTCTTCATCGTCAACTACAAGTATACGTGTTTTTGTATCCATAAAAAACGACTTTTTATATGTTGCAAAGATACACAATAGCATAATAATAACCACAATGTTACAATAAGTTTAATAAAAAATTATCAATATTTGCCATAAAACAAAGTCTGTAGGAAATTAGTGGGTAAAATTTTTCACGGCCACCGATATTCTTAAAATAGTCATAACAAACGATTATATACAACAAAAAAGGTTTCAAAGCATTTGCTCTGAAACCTCTTAAAAGTTGGCGGTGCGTACGGGACTCGAACCCGTGACCCCATGCGTGACAGGCATGTATTCTAACCAACTGAACTAACGCACCTCTGTGCTTTCTTGATTGCGGATGCAAAGGTAGGAAGTTTTTTCGGATTAACCAAATTTTTTACGAGAAAAATCAATGATTTTTTTAAATCCCATTATTTTTATCCTGTGGTTTATCTTTGTTTTCGTGTATATTTTCTTCTTGATTCAACTGTTCCTTATTTCCTGAATACTTACTTGGAACAACTCCGTATTTAGCCTTAAAACACTTGTTAAAATATGAAGCGTCTTTAATTCCCACACGATAACTAACTTCTGATACGGTAAGATTACCCTCCGCCAACAAGTCGGCGGCTATACGCATACGTTCGTTTTGCAGATACTTGTTTGGCGACATACCGATAAGCTCTTTCATCTTGGAAAAAACCTTTGTACGCCCAATTCCCATCTGAGCCGCAAGCACATCAACAGTAAAATCGGGATCAGCAACATGCTGTGCCACAATCGTTGCCACCCTGTCTATGAAATTCTTGTCAGCCGGTGATGTCAGTATGCACGTCTTTACGCCATATTGTCCGTCAGACCTAACATCAACAGGACAACAATCTGACGGAGAGGTCCCGGAAGAGACATCCGAAGAAGTGGAGGAAAAAGCAGAAGATACCGAAGAAGAATTTACGGCACGTGCCTGCCTTATCAACTGAACGGCACGTCCTATGAGCAGCCGGAAGTTGCAGGGTTTTACCATATAATCATCGGCCCCGGCATTATAGCTGCGCAGCTGATGGTTCTCGTCGTCAAGTGCCGTAAGCATTATCACGGGAATGACAGCCGTAACATCAGCGCTCTTCAACTGTTTCACAATGTCATACCCGCTCATATCAGGCAACATAACATCGCATATGACAAGTGCCGGCATTCTCTCTGCAATACCAGTGAGGGCAGCCAGCCCGGTGGTATAACAGTCGGTGCGGAAATACCGCCCCGTCTCACAGCTTATCTGCTCCATCATATCCGGGTCGTCCTCTATTATAGCTATACGCGTATCGTTGAGAGCCTCCGGACGAAGCTCACGTATTATATCCTCACAACCGTCATCATGCCGTTGACCAACCGATGTGTCCACTGCCATCCCCCGTTTACGGTCGGCATCGGAATAGGCATTGCCGTCAGCCGGCAACATCACCGTAAACACCGAACCACCTTCCGGCTTACGCCTGTATGTCATGGTACCATGGTGCAAAACAGCCATACTGTGAGCCACATAAAGTCCTATTCCCATGCCACCCTGCGATACATGCCCCTGCATGAACGGCTGGAACAGACTTGCCTGCTGTTCGTCGCTGATACCCGGTCCGTCGTCTTCGACAGCTATCACAATGCTATCTCCGTCAAGACGCACTGAAAGTGTGGCCATTCCATGCTCAGGTGCATATTTTATGGCATTGCTCATAAGATTATATACAATGGTCTCCACCATACGATGATCGAACTCCACATCGTAACGTTTGGCAAACGGTGTGAAAACGGTGCGCATATCTTTTCGTCGGGCTATGCTCCAAAAGTCCTGATATATGTTCCGGACAAAACCTATTATATCATCACGCTCCACTTGCAATCTGATATTGCCGGTGTTTACCCGCCTGAACTCCATCAGCATGTCCACCAGACGGAGAAGCCGGCGTGTGCCCCGGCGGGCAGTCTGCAGAGCCGCACGCGACGACCTGTCGTTGTTGAGCTTGTCCACAGCCCCCTGAATGATGGCCAGCGGTGTACGGAACTCATGTGTGATACTGGTAAAGAAATTCAGTCGGAATTCAGTAAGCTGCTTCTCCAACTTCATCTGTTGATGCAAACGTAGACGTTCACGCGCGTTCGTATATATATATAACCCAAACATCATCGACAATGCGGCATATATAAACCACGCAGGCCACGTGCTGTACCATGGTCGACGGATAATTATTGTAACGTCACGCTCCGGACTCCACTTGTTATTGCTCAATGCACGGATATGAAAAATGTATTTACCGGAAGGAAGATTGTTGTATTCTACATGGTTGATGCTCGTCACCGGACGCCACGTGCGGTCGCTTCCTTCCAGATAATACTGATAGAGCGAAGAGTTGATATCGTCATACTCAAAGTTTGAGAATGACAGCGAAATGGTATTCTCGTTATGTCCAAGCACAATTTCGCTTATAAGGCTTACTGCCTGATTCAATACGCTGTCGGCACTGACAGAACGACCGTTGACCAGTATATCAGTGACACACACCTCAGCCGGCCTGCGGCTGTCACTCTCGTAGCGTTGTCTCGGTGTGATCAAAGTAAGTCCATGGCGTGTACCGAACAACAGCCTACCGTCAGCCAGCCGCAAGGCGCAGTTGTCCGAATAGTCGTTTCGTTCGGGCATATTACCGAACATAAATGTCTTGACCTTCATGTCACGGTCGTAAATACGTGAAAGACCGTTTGTCGTGGCCACCCAAATATTGCCGAAACGATCGTCAAGAATCGAACAGACATTGTTGTCTGCCAATCCCTTGCCTGTGGTCAGTGCGGTACATTCGGTGATAGCCATATTCTTGTCAAACTTGCATCTCACCACCCCACTGCCCTTCCCACCGGCCCACAGATACCCTCCGGCATACCTTATCGTACGCATCTCGTCGAACGGGAAACGTCCGTTGGCAGTGTTGAAGCACAGAAAATCATCGTTGGTTATATTTTGCCGCTTGGTATCTACGGCATACAGGCCGTTGCTCGACGCTATCCACAGCCACCCGTCCGGTCCCGGTTCAAACTTATGCAAACGCGACTCGTTTATACTGCGGGTGAGAAGATTGAGGAAACGAAGATTGCCGTCAGCCTCATATTCAGTAACCACTATACCATTTTCATACGATGCCAGCCACACCCGGCCGTAACCATCTTGCCAAATGTCATAAAAATCATTGGTAGGGATATGCCGGCCAGCGTCATGCTTACTATACCGCCGGCCGTCGACATACAGACCGGCACCACGCGTGGCTATCCACTCATGTCCGTCAGTGTCGGTCATGTAGGCATAAGCACAGGCTTTCGTTTCCGTCGGTGTCCCAGGAGTCAGTGTCAAGGCATCCATGGTATACATCTTGTTATCCCGCGTGCTCATCACTATTGAGCCGTCGGGCTTCATAGCCGTCATCATCACATAATTGGCCCAGTCGCCTTTATGTCCTGGTGCCGGCATAATGATATCGGCCACCGGCTGTTCCGTAACCGATATACAGGACACGCCGGCCGACTCCTGCGATGCCCATATATTGCCGCGACGGTCGACAAACAAGCCTGTAAGATAGTTGCTTCCTATCACGGCCTGCTCGTCCGAGGCCGACAAGTGACGTATGGCACCCGTAGTATGGTCGTAGATGAATAGTCCGTTGCCGTAGGAGGCTATATAGAACAAGCCGTCATGTCCTCTCCTGACATTGTATTTCCTTTGACGCTCTGCCGTAAATTTCATGTCGGGCAACAGTGACAGCATCCTCACACTGCCGTCAGGAGCAAATATCCACAGCTTCCCGCTACTGTTCGACTCAAAGAAAAAACCGTCGGCAGAATCGAGCAACAGCCCGTTGGCTACCTGATATTGTTGCGGTTTGGAACATTCCCATGTATTCAGATCTACACAGTAAGTCTCGCCACTGAACACCATCCACTTGTCACGCCATACAAAATTGCTCCTTATCGTCCGAACATTTCCCAATGCCGGCGGTATGACGACAGAGCGCAACAATCGTCCGTCAGGTGCAAACATCTCCACAGTATTGTCTTCCGACAGACACAGCACATTGCCATGATACTCGTTTCCCATGATATATTTGCGTCCCGCCACCACGGTATGCACCTTTCCCGTACTGTCTATACGCAATAGTCCGCTTGAAGTAAAAGCCCAGATATTGTGCCGGCCGTCCTCAACCAGACGGGCTATGGTATCGCTCGGCAGCCGTCCACCGGATTTTGTATAGTCTGTACATGCAAATACGCCATTCTTATAACTCACATGTCTTATTCCCGACCGCGTGTCATACATCCACATATCGTCTCCCGAGAGCAGAAACCGGCGGTATGAACGGTGCTCGTCGCCACGTCCGGTATAGTCGGCAAAACGCCCTTTCTTGAGGTCGTAGCAGGCAAATGTAAACGTCGACGTGTGTACCCACAACAGCCCGTTGCGGCTGTCATGATACAGATTGCCGGGCGTGGCATCTATCTTTCGTGTCCGTTCGCTCCCCAACGAGTAGTAGTTTACGAATGAGTATCCATCGTAACGGCACAGTCCGTATGACGCCCCCATCCACATAAATCCGTCATTGTCCTGTACCATGTCGTATACGGTATTGCTCGAAAGACCGTCAGCCGAAGAAACTGTCTTTCCGGAGAATGCCATGCGATATATGTCTGCACCACCGGCAGAGACATGTATAATGATTGCGATTAGTAGTAGTAAAGTTCTTATGTACATGACATACAGTTTGTTATTTGTCTGCAAATATACTAATAAAAAAGTCATAATCGTACGATTTTACTGTTTTATGAACGATAATACTCTAATTTGAAGTCTGTTTATTGTAATTTTGTTGCGTGAATGTTCCATATCCACAAGGCCGGAATATACGGATATCAAATATTACGAAACATATATGACGATCTATTATAAAAAAACATTTATGAAAAAAGCATTCTTATATGCACTGTCATCGGTTTTCCTGCTCGTACCTGTCATCTCTTCGGCATCATCATATAACGACGTAAAAGCGAAGACAGTACAGTCACCGATAATGGGCTGGAGTTCGTGGAACACTTACCACGTCAACATCAGCGACTCGCTTATCATACGGCAGGCCGACGCTCTGGTCTCCACAGGCCTATCACGTGCAGGCTACCGTCAGATAAACATCGACGACGGTTTCTTCGGATGGCGCGACTCCACAGGCACTATGCATCCTCATCCACAACGCTTTCCACGCGGCATGCGCTTCGTTTCCGACCATATCCATTCGCTCGGCCTCAAAGCCGGCATATATTCGGACGCCGGAGCAAACACCTGCGGTTCGCGGTATGACGATGACGAGAACGGTTTTGGCGCCGGCCTCTACGGTCACGAGGAACAAGACGCGCGTCTCTATTTCGGAGAATGGGGGTTCGACTTCATCAAGATAGACTATTGCGGCGCAGGCCACGAGCTCAATCTCAACGAACAGAAACGATACACCGAAATAAGCCGTGCTTTCCGCGCTGCCGGTCACGGTGATGTGGCGGTGAACATCTGCCGGTGGACATTCCCCGGAACGTGGGCGGCAGAGCTGGCCGGTTCGTGGCGCATCAGTCAGGACATACGTCCACGGTGGTCGTCGGTGTCCGACATCATCGGCAAGAACATGTATCTGTCGGCCTATTGCAGCCCCGGACACTACAACGACATGGACATGCTCGAAATAGGTCGCGGACTGAGCGACAACGAAGAAGAAGTACACTTTGGCATGTGGTGCATAATGAGCTCACCGCTACTTATCGGTTGCGACCTCACCCGCTTGTCCGAAGCATCGCTGAATCTGCTATCCAATCCCGAACTTATAGCACTCAACCAGGATTCCCTCGGTCTTCAGGCCCGTGTGGTAGCACGTTGCGGCAATGGCTATGTGCTGGCCAAAGACATCGAACGGCGCCATGGGAAAGTACAGGCTGTAGCTCTATACAATCCGTCGGACTCTGCGTGCCATTTCTCCGTACCGCTCTCACAGTTGGGCATGGGCGGCCGTGTGAGTCTGCGCAACCTTATCCGCCGTTGCGACATGAAACCTGTACGCGACAGCATTGTCCACACCCTGTCTCCGCGCAGCGTCCTGATTATGCGTGCCGAAGCCACCCGTCGCATAGAGACATCACACTATGAGGCGGAGTGGGCCTATCTTCCGTGTTTCGACGCCCTCGGGAAACGCAAATACCAGGTTATCTACGCCCGCAACGAGGCGGCATCGGGCGGCATGGTAGTGTCATATCTCGGCGGTAGACCAGAGAACACAGCCCGATGGACCGACGTCTGGAGCGACCGCGGAGGCCGCTATCTACTCACTGTGAGATATGTCCCTGCCGTACGTCGTGCACTTGAGATTTCCGTTAACGGTGGCAAACCGACACGTCTTGACCGGCTTTCCTACACGGACAGCATGGCCGAAGTAACCGTTCCCATCACACTTCATCCGGGATATAACACCATCGAGATGGGCAATCCATACGGTTGGGCACCGGACATAGACTGCTTCAAACTGTCCAAACTATAACCGATGAATTGTTACACGGCCCGTATAATAAAAGAAAAAAAACAACTCAAACAATATATGAGAACAATAATCATATTGCTTGCCGCGATAGTACTGACCGGCACTACTGCTCAAGCCAAGATCTCACTGCCCCGCCTCACCGTCGAAGGACAGACACATCCAGTCGGCATAGATGTTGCGACACCACGCTTCGGATGGCAGATATGGTCAGACCGCAACAATGTTGTCCAACGCTCCTACCGCATACTTGTTGCCTCTTCCATGGAAAATATAGAGCGCAGTGTAGGTGATGTATGGGACAGCGGCACAGTCATATCCGGCTCATCACAGTGGGTTGCCTTCAAAGGCCATCCACTGCGGCCCAACACCGAATACTTCTGGAAAGTGCAGGTGGCCACCAACCGCGGAACAACAGAATGGAGCCACGTGTCCAGCTGGAGCACCGGACTGATGTGTCCCGGCCAATGGCAAGGCCACTGGATAGGTCTCGACTCACTGCTGCCCGACGAGAGCGACAGCCGTCACAGCCGCATAGCCTCGCGATACCTCAGACGCGAGTTTGAGACAGCCGGCTGTAGCGTACGCCGCGCCACAATACACATCTGCGGTCTCGGTCTATATACATTATATATAAACGGACACCGCGTAGGCAATGGCGACGTACTGACACCGGCACCTACTGATTATACCAAGTCCGTCATATACAACACATACGACGTAACGACACTCATCAGCCGGCGCAATGCTTTGGGTGTAGCACTGGCCGGCGGCCATTATTTCGCCCAGACGCAGAATTATCATACAAACGTGCGCGTCACTTACGGATATCCCAAGCTCATGGCAACACTGTTTGTCGAATATACCGACGGCCACACGGACACCCTGTCGGCAGACAGCACATGGCGCATCAGTGCCGAAGGGCCCGTACGCTATGCCAACGAATACGACGGAGAACTCTATGATGCACGCAGGCAGCTTGCAGGATGGACGGAATGGGGGTATGACGACAGCAAGTGGATGAAAGCCCGCAACGTGGGTGCGCCCGGCGGACGGCTACGCGGAAATGTAACACCACCGATGGAGGTCTATGAGAAAAACCGTCCCGTGGCTTTACGGCGATATGGCCGGCGGTATATCGCTGACTTCGGGACCAACGGCGCCGGTCGCATACGCATGATGATGCGAGGCCAAGCGGGCGACACCATTGTCATACGCCATGCCGAACGGTTGGACCGCGGCGACAGTACGCTATACACCGACAACCTGCGCAGCGCCGAAGCAACGGTGCGCTATGTCTCCGACGGGCAACAGCGGGAGTGGGCACCGGAGTTCACATACTACGGATTCCGTTATGCCGAGATAACGGGTACAGGACCATTGACCGAGAACGACATTGTGCGCGAACTGATAGCCGACCGCATGGACGACACCAACACAGACTTCCATGCCGGGACCACCGACGGCAGCACCATGCTCAACGACATCATATCATGTGCGCGCCGGGGCATCAGGAGCAACTACAAGGGCATGCCCGTCGACTGCCCGCAGCGTGACGAGCGCATGCCTTGGCTGGGCGACCGCACTACGGGATGCTTCGGTGAGAGCTACACGGCCGACTGCCACAGTCTTTACGCAAAATGGGTGGCCGACATATGTCAGTCGCAACGCAACGACGGATGCATCAGCGATGTGGCTCCGGCCTACTGGCGACTGTACAACGGCAATGTGACATGGCCCGCGGCACTGCCTTTCGCCTGCGACATGCTATACCGCCAATACGGAGACCTGCGCCCCATGCAGGAGAGCTACGAACCGATAAAGCGCTTCATGGAATATGTCGAAAAGAAGCACCAGCGAGATGGTTTGATACAGTACGACCGCTATGGCGACTGGTGTGTGCCGCCGGAATCGCCAACGCTTGTCCACAGCAAAGACCCTGCAAGACAAACCGACGGCCGGCTGATTGCATCGGCATATTATCTGTATCTGTGCCGTATGATGGAAGGCTACGCATCGTTGCTGGGCCATACGGCCGATGCAAAGTATTTCCGCCACAAGGCCGATGCCATGACCGTGGCTGTCAACGACACTTTCTTAGTCAACGGACGCTATGCCAACGGCACCGTCACGGCCAATCTATTGCCGCTGGCTATGGGAATCGTTCCGCAGAACCACGCCGCGGCACTGTCCGACAGCATTGTCAGCACAATCACCAAGCGGCACAACGGACACATCGGCGCCGGAGTAATCGGCATACAGTGGCTCATGCGATGGTTGTCCGACTCCGGTCATGGTGACATGGCTTATACCATGGCCACATCCGATACATATCCCGGATGGGGATATATGGTACGGCAAGGCGCCACAACCATTTGGGAACTATGGAACGGTGACACGGCCAATCCGTCTATGAACAGCGGCAATCATGTGATGCTGCTCGGCGACCTTCTCCCCTGGTGCTATGAACGGCTGGGCGGAATACGCCCGGATATCAGCCGGCCCGGCTTCCGTCATATCATTCTTAAGCCCGACTTTTCTGTCAAAGAGCTGGAAAGCATCACAGTTGCCCACCCGTCACCATACGGTATCATACGGAGCAACTGGAAAAGAGATGCCGGAAAGATAGTCTGGAATGTCAGCATTCCTGCCAATACCACGGCTGAAATACATCTGCCGAACGGTCGGGTCAAGCATATCGGCTCGGGAGAGTACCGGTTTAAATGCCGTAATGGATTGTAACATCTATAAGTAAGTGAACAACATTATTATTTTATATAAGTTAGTCCAAACAACTACAATGAAAAGATTATTTTATATTTTAGGATTGTTACCCCTCATAACGATACAAGTAGTAGCACAGAGTCTGACGCTTGGTCCCATATTCTCTGACAACATGATTCTGCAGCAAGGACAACCGTTGCCTGTATGGGGCAAAGCGGCACCAAAAACAAAAGTGACCGTAACCTTCGGCAAATTCAAGGCGAAAGCCGTAGCCGACGGCAAAGGCCACTGGCAGGCCATGCTACCATCACAAAAAGCATCTTTCGAAGGGTGTGTGTTTACCGTCAAGGCAGGCAAGCAGCAGCTGACACTCGACAATGTGGTAGTGGGCGAGGTATGGGTGGCCGCCGGACAGTCAAACATGGAGTATACAATGAAGAAGTATCGCACTTACCAAAAACCATACAAAGGCAAAGATCTGGCCGCAGAAGAGCTGACAAAATCCGAGAACACCAAGATACGCGTGTTCACGTGTCCGCGCAAAGGAAATGATACAGGCTGGAACAATGCCAATAGTGAGAGTCTGCCTATGGTCTCGGCTCCCGGCTATTTCTGTGTACGCCATCTGCAAGACTCCCTACAGGTGCCTGTTGGCATCATCAGTACAGCAGTAGGCGGTACGATGGTTGAGACATGGCGTAAGGGAGGTGAGTGTACAACAAAATGATTGCACCTTACGTGCCTTTCGCCATACGCGGCTTTCTGTGGTATCAAGGCGAGAACAACTGCACTAACCGTGAGCGCAATTACGCCTCAATGTTCAAGGCGATGACAGAAGAGTGGCGACAGGAATGGGGTGTCAGCGAAGCCCCTTTCCTTACTGTAATGCTGGCTCCTCATATATATAGCGACCGTCACCATAGGCGCGGTGTAGTGGATGCCGAGGAACTTCCGCGTTTCCGGCAACAGCAGATGGCCTGCCTGGACAGCGTCAGCAATACGGAAATAATCTTCAACCCCGACCTTGTGGACGACCTCTTCGATATACACCACTCTTATAAATGGGAAGTAGGCCGGCGTCTTTCCGTACTTGCACTGAACAAAGTATATGGCCGTACGGAATTGGAGTGGAGCGGTCCGAGAGCCGACACCATGACACGTGAAAAGAACAGATTGACAGTACACTTCACACACGTAGGCACCGGATTTGAAAAAAAGCAGAAAGGCCTGGAGCGTAAGTCGGGAAGCATGCTCCGATGGTTTGAAATGGCCGGTAGCGACGGCGTGTGGCATGCCGCCAATGCAGAAATCATCGACAACAGTCACGTCAGCGTATGGTCGGAAGCCGTACCCCACCCCGTCAGCGTGCGGTATCTGTGGCACGAGACCGCCACATCTGTCGATCTGCGTAACTCCGAAGGTCTTTGCGCATTTCCTTTTCTTCTACAATAGTTTCATCATAGATACGCAGATATTCGTCTGCCTCCGACAGAAAGCCGACAGCAGACGATTTTTTTCTTTGTTTGAACTAGATGAATATATATTATTTAATTAAAGAAAGAGGCTTCTGCAGTATAAACCCAAGATTATATTCACTTTATCAGTATACAACAATAACTTAAAAAAACAAATAACAAAATGAAAAGAATACTTTTACTGTCAGCACTCATGATGAGCCTCGTCATCAATGCCGCGACCGATTATGACGTGAGAGACTTCGGAGCCTTGGGCGACGGCAAGACACTCGACCACACGGCCATCAACCGTGCCATAGACACTTGCGTGGCACATGGCGGCGGTCGTGTGGTGCTGCCTGCAGGCACGTATCTGTGCGGAAGCATACGTATGAAGAGCAATGTAGAGCTGCACATTTCGGCCGGTGCCACTATCCTGGCCGCACCGGCATCCATGAAAGCATATGACGAGGCCGAGCCATGGGAGGGGCCGGCCTATCAGGATGGCGGCCACACCTATTTCCACAACAGTCTCATATGGGCCGTGGGACAGAACAACGTTTCTATCACAGGCCGCGGAATGATAGACGGCAAGGGGCTGACCAAGAAAGATACAGAGAAAGGCGGCAATCTGCAGGGCGGCAACATAGGCACCGGTGACAAGGCCATCGCACTGAAAGAGTGCCGCAACGTACTCATACGCGACGTGACGATATATCGCGGAGGTCACTTTGCCATCATCATGACCGGTTGCGACATAGGCACAGTGGACAACGTGACGATAGACACCAACCGCGACGGCTTCGACATCGACTGCTGCAAATATCTCACAGTGAGCAACTGCAAGATAAACACTCCGAGCGACGACGCGTTGGTGCTCAAAAGTTCGTATGCGCTGAAACGTCCTGTGCTATGCGAACACATCGCAGTGACCAACTGTGTCATCACAGGTTACAAGATGGGTACGCTACTCGACGGAACTTACATACCGGAAAAGGTGAACTGGGTGTGCGGCCGCTTCAAGCTGGGAACGGAGTCAAACGGCGGCTACCGCAACATCGCTCTGAGCAACTGCACGTTCATGTACAGCAGCGGACTGGCATTCGAGGAAGTGGACCAGGGACTGATGGAAAACATCGTTGTCAGCAACATCACCATGAGCCACGTCCACCACTATCCTATATACATCACTACAGGCTGCCGAAACCGAGGACCTAAGGAGCGCAACACAGTGTCTTCGGGTGCCGACATACAGATAAGCAATGTCATAGCCGACGATGTGGACTCATTGGCAGGCATCATCGTGACCGGCATGCCGGGCCATCCGCTGCGCAACATCGCACTGAACAACATCCGTATAAAATACCGTGGCGGCGGCACAGCAGACCTTGCCAAACGCGAATACCGTGAACAAGGCACCAACTATCCCGAACCACGCTTCGCCGGTCCTACTCCTGCATACGGCCTGTATGCCCGGCACGTGGACGGACTTGACCTAAACCACATCACGTTCTACACCGAACGTCCCGACTATCGGCCTGCAGTGATGCTGGACGATGTCAAGAACGAGAGCATCACCGATCTGAAAGCACCTGAGGTGAAGGGCGTGAAAAAGGTGGTGAAACTGTCCGGCAACAACCGAAACAATAAATGAACTGAACTCCAGGCTACCTGAAGAACAAAGATAAAATCGAAGAATCCGAACGGAGAGTTGACACTATGAATATGCCGTCTCTCCATTCGGATTCTTTAATTTCGGGATGTTTAAGAAGTGATTCCCGAACGTTTTTCCTATCGCTTAGGAATCACTTCATCCGATATATTCACTACTTGGTGAATGTAACGTTCTCCACATGCTCGCCCAAAAATATGCCGGCATAGTCGGAAGTCTTATACCACTTCAGTTTTTCCGGCATGTCGTCATATATGGTCCGCCCGTTGATTCGCAGATTCTCAAAGTGTATGTTCTTCACCGTACGCTCCTCGTTATATCCTGCAATAATGGACATCTCCGGCTTCACACCGTTATATGATATGTCGCGCAAGTAAATGTCATGTATGCCACGGCCCGGAGCAGCACAATATTTCTTGTTGTAGCACACACGGAAATTGAACAGCATACCACCGCGTGAAAGACTCTCCACCCTTATGTTCTGGAATGTAACGCGTCTGACAAGATTGTTGTCACCGTTGTTAATGCCTATACACCCCTTGTAGTCTATCTGCCGCTCGGGATTTTCCAATATGTCAATATCCTCGTATACCACGTTCTCTATCACTTCGTTCTTGTTTATATCACCGTGCAAACCTATCATTATGGGATGGGCCACGTCCGCCCAGTACACGGCATCCGTCACACGTATGTCACGACAACCGCCGGCATACCCCTTGCGGGTGCAATATATGGTGGAGCAGTCGTCGCTGGTGCGGCAGAACACATGTTCATAACTGACATGGTTGCTCGCAAACACATTCATACCGTCACCCCAACCGTACCACGACATAACCTTGGCATTGCGCACTCTCACCGAACTGCTGCCACCGACGGGAATCTGCGTGGTAAACGGTCCGTCGATAACGACATTGTCAGAATAGCGCACCATTATGCCTTCGTGCTGACGTTCAGGATTGACCATGCCGTGGCCTATAACTTTCACATTGCGGGCTCCATACACCGACATCCACCCCTTGATATAAGCACCGCCGTCGATATATACGGTCGCTCCGGTAGGAATGCTTATGGAATCGCCACCAAGGTCATAATAACCAGGACCGTAATATATGAAACTCTTGCTTTTGCGCATCTCCTTTGTCACCACAGGAGCAGGATTGTTGGCGAATATCTGCAGATTATGGAAAATATCACCGTTCACCTCTACCGACACATAACGTGATTCTGTCAGCGAAAAACGTATGGTATCACCGTTTACGGTATGCTTTATGTCATAAGACAACGGGCGTACACGGCAACTGTCCACCCGTTGGCGGCGGCTCACAACTGCAAGTTCAACAGCCTGCCCAGTGGAAAAATCAAAGTCGAACGAAGCTACGGAAGTGTTCTCCACACTATGCTTACCGCTAATGGCGTTGTCGACCTTCCACAAATACGTGGGAACCGTCTGCCATGTTCCTCCCGGCTGACGCACGAGCAAAGTAAAGTCATCGTTCAACGGAGCTCCGTCGGGAGCCGGATAGGTCTTCAGTCCGGCGGCATAGCCGACCATGGACAGCATTGTCAAAAGCATCAATAATGATAGTTTGCGTTTCATTGTATTTTATTTAGTTTTAGTAATGCTTCAATATAATAATAGTCTGCATAGACGATACTCGCGTCAATCTCGCTCCCCGCCGGATGATGACCGGTGGAATGCCTGAGAAAAGCCACATTACGCTTGCCGCTCTGATATCTGTCGGTACTCAAATCGGACAGCATCCGTATTGCCGCATCACGATAAAAGTCGCCTTTGAATCCGCCGACATATCCACTCAGTTCGAGCAGGGCGGAAGCTACGACACAAGCAGCCGAAGCGTCCTTGGGAGCATTGGAACGCAGGTCGTCCATATCCCACAACGGCACCCAGTCGTCACTGGTCTCTTTCAAACGCTTCAGATATATATCGGTAACCTTTTGGGCAAAGTCGAGAAACAGCTTGTCTTTGGTATAACGATACACCATCGTATAGCCATAGACGGCCCAAGACTGCCCACGCGACCACATGGAACAGTCGGACAAACCCTGATGTGTCTGTCCGCGGAGGAACTTGCCGGTCAAAGTGTCATATACAGCCACGTGATAACAAGAACCGTCGGCACGGAAATGATGACGCATTGTTGTCACGGCATGGCTCACAGCCAAATCTTCCAACAACCTGTTTCCACCGTTCCGGGCTGCCCAAAACAGCAGTTCAAGATTCATCATGTTGTCCATGATTGTGTTGTGTCCTTGATAATCGTTGACATGACGCGGCCAACTAAGCATCGTGCCGGCCTTGGGATTGAAAAGTGTCGCCAATGTATCGGCCGCATCCAATATCACCTTTTTATAAGTTTCGCTCTTGGTCTGCTCATATCCTTTCATAAAAGAGTTGATGATAATAAAACCCAGATCGTGGTCATAGGCCGGCCTACCTGACAGATATGCAAGCTGACCGGTATAGCCCTCGGCGGCTTTGCGCACTTCCTTGTCGCCGGTATAGGCATAATCCATCCACAGTATGCCCGGCCAAAATCCCGAACACCATTCCTCAGCCACTGCTTTACGGCAGTTCCACCCTTCCTGCTTGTCGGTGGCAAGAATATTGCGTGGTGCTATTTTGAAATCATACGGTCTGAGCAACCTCAATGCCCTGCCTACCTGCGATGAGCAATACTCCAGCTGTTTGTCCGCATCAAATGTTCCGGCATTCGCATACATCGAAGCGATACATGCCAGAATAAATACAATCCGTTTCATCTGCACAATATTGTTTTTCCATTGGATATTATAGAATATACGGCATCAACCTTCATGCCGTCATATTTCATCTTCGTCTTTTGCGGGGCCGAGAAGATATAGTCCGTACGTCCGTTCTTCAAAACGACCTTTATACCGACGGCATCCTTGCCCGACGGCTTGAAAAACTCTACGGTCCGTATCTCTGAAGGCTCATCGGTGTCGCTCGGTTCGAACACGGCTACAAAAGGCTTTGTCCATGCTTCGCCGCACTGCCGGGCCACATAGGTCAATACAGGCTGCTCCCCGACATTATACGGCATAAACTTGGGCAACCGTTCATACTCGAGATTTACAGGCGACAACGCCTTGAACACCTCACGGTCACGGTATCCCTGCATCCACATCGTCATGTCAATCTTCCTCCCGTCAGGGCACTCTGTGGTGAAGGTCGCCTTGACGTCGTTGCCCGTACGTGCGCTTTTCTTGTCGTATATATAAGAATAAGCATACAGATTTCCACCGGCAAAGGCCAGCTCTTCACTCGGTTTCAGTGCCAGGTCCCCGTTGTCTGCACCCGTCAATGTCATCGTCTGTCCAAGGTTGTGATAGAAGTAATCATGAAACTGTCCGTCACCGACGGCCCTGCTTCGGAATATGTCTATATAGTATCCGCCGGCATCGCTTGTCCTGACAATACCGTTGGTACGCATCTGACGCGCCTGTGTCTCAGGCTCGACAAAGCTCACCTGACTGAATGTCGCCGGGCCGAATCCTACCTTGTCATTGGTATCAGGATAACGCGCCTCAACCTTGAAAGCATGGTTGGACATCATCACGGCATAGCCCGACTTTCCGTTGACGCACACCGTATTGTGGGCAGGAAACTGCGAATAGTACTCTTTATAGTCGTCACCGCTATACAGCGTACGTCCGATACCACCGTCAGGACCAAGCACAAACCCCTTGCCATACAGTTCCATTGATATGCCATTGGCGTGCATATGGTTGCCCAACGAGCCGTTGAGGGATATGGCAAGATCGTGACGCTCGTCCATGCCTGTACGCTGCATGAGCCACGACACGTTGGGAGCATAGAATGACGGAGACACATATTGCTCGATCTTCTCTTTAGGAGCATCTGAGGCTATTGCCTCCTTAAGGCCAACAAACTCCTGCTCAAGGGCTTTGTCTCCGTGTCTGCGGGCATAGTCGAGCACCTGGTCGGCAGCCCTCATACTAAGATAGTTGGGATGTGTGTCGCCAAAACCACATATCATCCGGTTGGGCATCAGATACTGGGGCGATGCCATAACAGCCCTTTTCAGCACAGGCAAGTCCTTGAACATATCCATTCCGGCCTCTACATCCATGCGGTTGGCAAAGGAGGCGAAGTCGTTAAGCACAGTAGTACTATATCCGGGAGACTCGTACCATATGGCTGTGTTGTGGTCAAAACAATAGTCAGTCATGCGCTTCATGCTCCATTGGCGTATGCTCGACTTATTTAGCACCCTGTCCTGATAGTATTCCCTGCCCTTTCCGTCACTGTAGGCACTGTTCGGCTGCAACGCTGAAGCTATCTTTGCCACAAACTCGGCTTGAAACAGGTTCCAGTTGTTATGGGGTACACCGTTGGCAATGATGTTTTCCGCCCACTTCTTCATGGCAGCCTCATGCAAATCCGACCGTCCGTAACGCGGCACAAGCAGCCTGTATGTCTCCGTGACTTCGTTCACGGCATCTTCGTGTATCACCTCGAACGTCGTCATTCCGACGAGTGTCTGCATATGACCGTGCATCAAGTCTGTCGGAACGTTGCGATGGTATATACCTTTCAGATAAGTGTCGAGCACAGGCCTCGCGAGATTAGCATAAGCCGTATCGCCGGTGGCGGCAAAGATGCGGGCCGCATCCCGGGCAATACCGAGAATCTCACGGTTCACACCGGCTATGTTGCATCCCGTCTTCGCCGGACTTACCTTTTCCTTAATGCCTGTTGCCTTGTTGATGTACGTGACGTTCGACTGTGCGTCGTCGTCATACGGAACAATATCCTCCAATTTAGGCCGAGAATAGGCCGCACCGTTGCTCCGCGTACCGTTAAACCTGACCGTAGGAACCGGTGCCCGGTTGCCGCCCGCATGGTCAAAAGTCTCACCGTTTACATATACATCCGTAGCATGCGAATGCCAATACATCTGCAAACGCGACGTGAGCCAGTCGCTTTGTACGGCCACTTTGTTCATATACACGTCTACACGCTGTTTCAGTTTGCTTGCGTCATAGTCTTGCGCGTGGCCCGAGAACTGCATGCACAGGCAAAGGCACAGACTTATCATTGCCTTTCTTTTCATATTTTGAATTCGTCGTTATTAAATATGAGTATGACAGATTGTTCCTACAGGAACACCTTTTATATAAATACGGATAAACAACATGTCTTACTCAAACGAACGGGATGAAATTTAGACCAAACATCAACTTTTTACAGACAAAAATGCCGCATGGCTTCGGAATCGTACCAAAGTTCCAATACCGGTATGGACTTTGATGTGACTCCGAAGCCATGCAACACTCTTATTAAAAACGTCAAGAGCAGAAAACCTTAACGGCCCGCGCCCGTTCATTTCAGGAATTCCACGACCGTATTGTCTGGACCGAGATAAAATCCTGTCCACGGCGGCTGGTTGTACGCCACATTCTCCGTGGCCACGCCAAGACGATATGGTATGTCTTCCATAAGACAGTTGATGCGGTAGTCGGTAGGTATGGGCGACACGTATATGCGCAACTCGCTGCTGTCATCGGTGCGGGTGACGACCTCCTCACGCCAGTCGCCGAGTATATCGGCACTGACACAGGGGTTTGACTTGGTGCCGTTGTTGAACTGACATCCGTCAAACTTCACTATCGGATAAACCTTTCCCGTGGTCCAGTCATACTTTGATACTGTGGCATGATCGAGCATCTCGCGCAGCAGGTCACCGTCCCACCATATACCGAAATTGGTAGGCAGACGCATACCGCGCATATACAGAGCCGTATCGTCCGAATTGGAAGAGTCCTGATTGTCATTTTCAGATGCTTTCTTGACTGCCGGCTTGGTCGGCTTTGACGCTGCTCCGTCAGAATGGCCTTCAGCGTTACGCTGTGACAGAGGCTTCAATATCTCACCTTTTATCGTCCTTATCCCCTTGCTGTCTGAGCTCCACATCTCCAGTCCAGGGTTTGTCGGGTCAATATCGGCAGCCATGCAGCGGCCGACATCTATACCGCTCTTTATCTGGAAGAGTATCTTGCCCGTCGCGGCATCGCGCAATTCGCTGCCGTCACGTCGGTTTTCATGACAGTCCCACAACTGCAAACGGTCGGACGAAGGGTCAAATACAGTCAAATGCATAGCGTCGCCATGCCCCATACCCGTATTATATAATCCCGTGCCGTCATTATCTACAGCCATCGAGCCGTATATAATCTCGTCGCATCCGTCACCATCTACGTCGGCTATGCGTATGTTGTGGTTGCCCTGCCCGGCATAGCTGCGCCAACGCTCGTCGTCGGTGTCAAAGGTCCATCGGTTTTTCAGTTCCTTTCCGTCCCAGTCCCATGCCGCAATGACGGTGCGGGTGTAGTATCCGCGACAGAAAATGCCGCTCGCCCTACGACCGTCAAGATAGCCTACAGCGGCCAGATAGCGCTCCGAACGGTTGCCACGTTCGTCGCCCCACGCCCTAAGCTCGCCACGTTCGGGAACATAATCCACCGTTGCCATGGCCTCACCCGTCAGTCCGTTGAACACCGTGAGATATTCCGGTCCGTCAAGTATGCGGCCGGACTTTGACATGATTCCGGGCCATTGGTAGCGGTTGGCGTTTCTGTTGGCATTGCCACGTCGGTTCCGCTGCTGTCCGCGTCGGTCTTGCTGTCCTTTCATTTGTCCCTGCCGCTTTACCTGCCGGCTGTCACGCTGCCTGCCGTTCTGCCATTGCTTGCGCATCTTCTCGCGTTCTGCGGCCTCCTTCACGGCATAGGTACGGTTTTCCTCGAAATGTTCCATAGCCTCCTTTATTCCATACCGCCAGTCGGCTTTGGCGTCACCGATAACCTTGCCACGCCCGTCAACAGTGCCGTCGGCTGTCTTTACCATCATCTCGGCACGGCCGTCACCGTCGAAATCATATACCATAAACTGCGTGTAGTGTGCACCTGCACGGATATTCGGTCCCATATCGATGCGCCACAGACGCTCACCGCTGATACGGTAGCAGTCGAAAAGTACCGGACCTGTAAATCCGTCGTGCGAATTGTCGTGCGCGTTAGACGGTTCCCATTTCAGTATTATCTCGTATTGTCCGTCACCATCGACATCGCCCACGCTTGCATCGTTGGCCGAATACGTGAATGCACGGCCATCGGGTGTGATGCCTCCCTCCGGCTTGTCGAGCTTTATCGGCAGATAGCCGACCGGAGCATCGGCCCTGAGAGTATAGATGCCGTTACGGCTGCCGCCGCGAATCTCGTATGTCACGTCGCCCCCGCCTGTGTTCCTGTCGATGAAAAACGTACCGCCTTCGGTGAGCGGCTTGTCGTTCAGCTTCACTCCGTTGCGGTATATGTCGAACGGTTCTCCCTTACGGTCGCTCATCAGTGTGCGCCACGTAACCACGGCCGAGCCGTCCGATTGTCGCAAAGCCACAATACCACGATCAAGCCTTTCGCGGCTTATCCGTTTCATGTCATAGCGCGGCTGGCACCACGATGCCGTAAAGGCGAGTGCGGCAACGGTTGATAAAAGTATCTTCTTCATTATTTATTAGTAGATTGTTTTTATATATAATAATAGATGTGGCCGTGTGCCACCCTCCTATTTGTTTTGACGCATTGAATACGGAAAGGTTTAATGTCGGTTGAATTTATCGATATGTTTTCTAATATCCATATTGATTGTATTCCAAAAACACTGTAATTTTGCAGAGAATTTTGAATAAACAATAACAAGGTTAGTGCTGCAGAAAAAATAGTTCTGAGCTATTAAGTTGGTCAACAAAATTAAACTACATAATCGTCCGGATATAGAGTGGATGCGCCTTGAAAAGGCAACAAGCACATAGCCCGGGGCAGAGCGAAGCGGCACCCCGGGAATCAAACACCGACACTCCGCGCCCTGCAAGGGCAAAAGCATAAAAACATACAATATATAAACTGTAAATAC
>ERZ778504.180-NODE-180-length-69046-cov-6.025293_pt1 | contig 69046 bp, 60 predicted proteins | sample MGYA00510046_ERZ778504 | MGnify/ENA primary metagenome ERZ778504 (study PRJEB29527, sample SAMN07138964) | mouse gut metagenome | material: feces | host: mouse | place: China:Nanjing | collected 2016-01-25 ...
AATTTGCTGATTTTCAGCGTTTGTTGCGGAGAGAGAGGGATTCGAACCCCCGGAAGCTTGCGCTTCAACGGTTTTCAAGACCGCCGCAATCGACCACTCTGCCATCTCTCCTTGTAGCCGGCCAATGGCCGGCTCTCAAGTTTTCTGGTGCAAAAATAGCGTTTTTTTACAACAGCGGCAAAAAAACTTTTCGGTTGTGCCGGATTGTGTTGTGAATCTTATGATTTACAAGCTTTTCACTTTATGTTCCCATTCCCGGTACTCGCCCACGATTTCATCGATGGTGATTCCCAGGCTTGCCATCCGGCTGAATATTTCGGGCATGGTGTCGACAAAGAATTCCTGCCTGTTCTTCTGCTGCACCAGCCGTGGAGCGTTGTCGGCAAGGAAGAAGCCCATGCCGCGTCGTGGTGTAATGAGTCCTTGCTGTTGCAACTCGTCGAATGCTTTAAGCACTGTGTGGCTGTTAACTCCCATTCCCACAGCAAGCTCGCGGACCGAAGGTATCTTTTCTCCCGGGAGCCATTGCCCTTTGAGAATAAGAGCGCAGGCATAGTCCACAATCTGACGGTATATAGGCCTGTCTGTTCTGAACTCGCTCATTCCTGCCTGTTTTTTATCAGGTAAACCGACCAGCCAAGCAACACCAGAATCAAAAGCACCAATGCCGCCTCATACCATGGGGTGATGCTGTTGACATAATTGATTATCCCGTTTACCTGAATTTTACCTTCGTCTCCGTCTGTAGTCACAACGTTGTCGGCAATATGCATCGCGGCCATGATTCCATACACCAGACCGGCAACAAAAAGCATGAATTTCGTTGCCAGCAGAGCGACGATGCCCATGGAAAAGCGATTGTGGCGGCTCATCTCCACAGCCCACAGCACAGCGGAGCAGGTGAACACGCTGGTTAATATATTTATGGTTCTGGAACTGGTCCACAGGTCATTTATACTCAATTCAACCTGTTCCATCAACCGTATCATCATGGCATGCATTCCCGCATCGACGTTCGCGCTATCGGTGAATATCGAAGCCACTCCCATACTGGCATACCACACAGCGGCAAGGAACAGCGGGACCAGTACCAGAGAGTAACCCAGAGCTACCAGAGCTTTCTCCTGCCAGGTGGCCGGAAGCGCTGTGGCCAGCCAGCGACGGCGACACATGGCGAACAGCAGCGGTCCGCAGTAGTAGGGCAATTCGGCCAGCCCGGTGCCGAAAGAGTATGCCGGAAGAAACGGTCCTTCAAGGAAAGATTTGAAAGACATTCCCCACAATGCGATGAGATACCCGACCACTACCACCGCTGCGGATATCGAGAGCTGGATTGCTATGCCACGGCTGTAGAAACGGAACAGCCAGGCGACACGCTGCATTGAAATTACGTTTTCGTTCATCACATCATATAGTATTGAGCTGTTTAACAATCTCCTGACAGCGGTCGCTCATCAGGGCTGTATAGAGAACTTCGTAGTCGATTGCCGTAGGACAGTCTCCTGCCGGTACTATGGAGCGTACGCGCGCGCCGTCGGCCAGCGCGAAAAGCGCGTCGGGAGCCGATTCGTAGCCTTCCACGAACGCGAGCTTTTCCATTATCGACTCCAGCGACATGCACACGGGCATATGGCCGCGCCTGAGCACCATAAGATTCTCGTACAGGTTCTCCAGATCGGCGATGCTGTGGGTAGCCACAATCACGGTCTGCTCTTCGGACACGCATGCCGACATCATCTGCCGCATCTGGTGTCTGGCGGCTATGTCGAGGCCGTTGGCCGGTTCGTCAAACAGCAGAAAAGGAGTACGCAGCGAAAGCGCGTAGGCAATCATGGACTTGTGCTTGTTGCCCAGCGAGAGGTTCTTGTAGCGTTCGTGGCCGGTGAGGCCGAAGCGCTGGAGATTGTCGTCGAGCATGGCGCTGTCGAATGTGGGATAGAAGGGTGCATGCGCTCCGGCAAGATTCCTGATGCTCGGCAGAGGAAGCTGGTAGTCGTCGGGAACGAAGAACACCCGGCTCAGGAACTGCGGCGTGCGGCGGCGAGGCTCTTCGCCTTCGAAATCTATTATTCCCTCCTGCGGATATAGCATGCCCGAGAGCAGACGCAGAAGTGTGGTCTTGCCGGCTCCGTTCTGCCCAAGAAGAAGGGTGAAGCCCTTGGGCAAGGTTCCGCTGACATTGTCGAGAGCTTTTACTCCACGACGATAGCTGTAGCTTAGATTATCGATTCGCAACATGGTCAGATCAGTATTACAATCAATAGAATCGTGAGGGTGGTTACAATTATTTCTTCCATAGGATGCAGGTGGGTTGGTTGCGGTGTTGTCGTGTTTTGGTGTTGTAGTCATATACAACACTGCAAAAGTAGATATATTTTTTCAAAAACAAAATTTCCGGGCAAAAAAATTCACAAATTCTGCCTAACTTTGCATTATCCAAACCAACCGAAACAATCAAGGCTATGAACCAGGGGAGTCTTGTCTCTATCGACGACATAAGCAAAGAGCAGATACTCGATTTGCTCGACCGCGCAGCCTACTTTGAAGCCCATCCCAACAGCAAACTACTGGATGGCAAAGTGGTGGCCACTTTATTCTTTGAACCCAGCACCCGCACGCGACTCAGCTTCGAGACTGCCGTGAACCGTCTCGGAGGCAGGGTTATAGGCTTCTCCGATGCCGCCACAAGCAGCACGTCCAAAGGAGAGACACTCAAAGACACCATAAAGATGGTGTCCAACTACGCCGACCTCATAGTAATGCGCCACCATCTCGAAGGCGCGGCACGATATGCCACCGAGGTTACCGACGTTCCCATCGTCAATGCCGGCGACGGCGCCAACCAGCACCCCTCGCAGACAATGCTCGACCTTTACTCAATTGTAAAGACTCAGGGAAGGCTCGAGAATCTTACCATAACAATGGTCGGCGACCTCAAATACGGACGCACGGTGCACAGCCTGCTCATGGCCATGCGCTATTTCAATCCGCGCTTCCGTTTCGTTTCATCGCCCGAGCTGGAAATGCCGCGCGAATACATCGAGATATGCCGCGACCTCGGAATCGAATACACCGAACACCGCGATTTCTCGCCCGAGGTGATCAACAGCAGCGACATTATATATATGACCCGCGTGCAGCGCGAACGGTTCTCCGACCCCATGGAATATGAAAAGGTGAAAAACCTCTACAGCCTGCGGCGCGACATGCTCGGGAACACACGGCCCGGCATGCGCATCCTTCATCCGCTTCCAAGGGTGAACGAAATCGACCGCGACGTCGACGACTGCCCGCAGGCATATTATTTCGAACAGGCCCGCAACGGCGTTTTCGCACGCCAGGCAATAATTACCCGCGCACTTAACATAGACCCTACCCGATGAGCCAGCAGAAAACAGAGCTTGCCGTGGCCGCACTCCGCAACGGCACCGTAATCGACCACATACCCTGCGAAGCCGTGTACAAGGCTGTGCGCATACTACGCCTCGAAGACGCCGGCACTGCCGTGACCATAGGCAACAACCTCCCAAGCGACCGAATGGGCCGCAAAGGCATCATCAAGGTAGCCGACCGTTTTTTCGACGAATCCGACCTCGACAGGATAGCCATCATAGCCCCCACGGCCGTGGTGAACATAATCGAGGATTATAAAGTGGTGGAAAAGCGCCAGGTGCAGCTGCCGCAGACGATAAAAGGCATCGTCCACTGCTCCAACCCCAAATGCATCACCAACAACGAACCCATGGAAACATGCTTCGAAGTGGTGTCCACCAATCCCACACGCCTGCGCTGCCGATACTGCAACCGCACCATCGGTGGCGTAGAGGCTGAGATAGCACAATGAAGCTGGACTGGAAGCCCGGCACACTCCTCTACCCGCTGCCGGCCGTTCTGGTGAGCTGCGCCCACAACGGGCGCGACAATCTGCTCACTGTGGCATGGACGGGAACGGTGTGTACCGACCCTCCCATGCTGTACATCTCCGTGCGGCCCGGACGCTTCTCCTACAGCCTTATCGCCGAAAGCGGCGAATTCACCGTAAATCTCACAACGGCAGCCATGGCTCGTGCCACCGACCTCTGCGGAGTCATATCCGGCGCCGACACCGACAAATGGCAGGCCTCGGGCCTGCACCGGGCGCCGGGGCATGCCGTAGGCTGCCCGGCGGTGGAGGAATCGCCGCTGTCGCTGGAATGCAAGGTGGAAAAAGTGCTCGAGCTCGGCACCCACCACATGTTCCTGGCCCGTGTGGCCAATGTGCAGGCCGACAGTGCCTACATGGACCCCGACGGACGCTTCGACCTGGCCCGTGCCGGGCTGCTCAACTACTCCCACGGTCACTATTACTGCCAGGGGCGCCCTCTTGGGCACTTCGGTTTCTCGGTTCGCAAGCCGGGAACCAAACACAGAAAATGAACCCAACTAACCCTATGATAATATGAAGGACGACGCAATTTTCGACCTCATCGCCGCCGAACACCGGCGCCAGAAAGACGGCATTGAACTAATCGCTTCCGAAAACTACGTGAGCGACCAGGTGATGCGCGCCATGGGCTCGTGTCTCACAAACAAATACGCCGAGGGCTATCCCGGCCGACGCTACTACGGCGGATGCCAGGTAGTGGACCAGGTGGAGGACTTCGCCCGCGAACGCGTGAAACGCCTTTTTGGCGCCGAATACGCCAACGTACAGCCACACTCGGGAGCACAGGCCAACATGGCCGTGTTCATGGCCTGCCTCAAACCCGGCGACAAGTTCATCGGCCTGAACCTTAGCCACGGCGGCCATCTGAGCCACGGCAGCCCCGTGAACTTCTCCGGACTGGTGTTCAATGCTCTGGAATACAATGTGGATGCAGAAACCGGACGTATCGACTATGATGCCTTCGAAGAAACATGCCTGCGCGAACGCCCCAAACTGATTATCGGCGGCGCAAGCGCCTATTCCCGCGACTGGGACTACGCCCGCATGCGTGCCGTGGCAGACAGAATCGGCGCCATCTTCATGGTAGACATGGCCCATCCCGCCGGTCTCATCGCCGCCGGTCTGCTGGAGAACCCGCTGCCCTACGCCCACATCGTAACCTCCACCACCCACAAGACCCTCCGCGGACCACGCGGCGGCATAATTCTCATGGGTAAGGATTTCGACAATCCCTGGGGAAAGACCACTCCCAAAGGCGAAATACGCAAAATGTCGTCGCTTCTGGACTCCGCCGTATTCCCCGGAGTGCAGGGAGGCCCGCTGGAACACGTAATCGCAGCCAAAGCCGTGGCTTTCCAGGAAGCTCTCCAGCCGCAGTTCACGGAATACCAGAAGCAGGTGAAAGCCAATGCCGCCGCCCTCGCAGGAGCCATGGCCGACATGGGATACAAAATCGTAAGCGGAGGCACCGACAACCACTGCATCCTGGTGGATCTGCGCACCAAATTCCCTGAACTCACCGGTAAAGTGGCCGAGAAAGTCCTTGTCGAGGCCGACATCACCGCCAACAAGAACATGGTGCCTTTCGACAGCCGTTCGCCGTTCCTGACATCGGGTATCCGCCTGGGTACACCGGCAATCACCACACGTGGCCTTACCGAGGAATACATGGGACAGATTGCCGAGATGATAGACTCCGTTCTATCCCACGCCGACAATCCCGCAGGCATCGCCGCCGTGCGCGAGAAAGTGAACGAACTCATGGGCGAACGCCCCATATTCGCCTGGGACTGATACTGTCAATGGATATCGCAACGGTGATTGTCGCCGCCGGTTCAGGCTCGCGCTTCGGTGGTTCGCTGCCGAAGCAGTTCCTCATGCTGGAAGGCAAACCTGTGCTCTGCCACAGCATCGACACTTTCCGCGGCACATTCCCCGAGGCTCCGATAGTGCTGGTGCTTTCCGACGAAGGACGCCTCTGGTGGGATGAATTCTGCCGGACCACAGGATACATATCGCCTGTGGTAGCCCCCGGCGGTGCCACACGTGCCGACTCTGTACTCTCCGGCATCGCGGCACTCGAGAAAACCACCGACAACACCGATACCATTGTGATGATACACGACGGTGCGCGGCCTCTGGCCACGCACCGTCTTCTGCTCTCGCTCGCCGAAGCCGCCTCCGCTCCCGGCGCCGACGGAGCCGTTCCTGCCGCACCCATGGCCGACTCTATGGTCAGCATCGCTGCCGACGGCACCATATCCTGCCCGCAGCGTTCCGGGTTCCGGCGTGTACAGACACCTCAGGTGTTCAAGCTTGCCAGGCTTCTGCATGCACACCGTGCGGTAGCCGACCACGCCGCCTTCACCGATGACCTTTCGGTAATGATAGCGGCCGGCCACAGCGCCATACGCCTCGTGGACTCCGACGACACCAATCTGAAAATTACCACACCCGCCGACCTCCGCACCGCGCAAGCCATTATCCAAAGCCGCAGCTGATGCTCCGCCTCGCACAGACCGACATAAAATATGTGAAAGGCATAGGGCCAACACGCGCCAGCCTGCTGGAAACGGAACTCGGGCTGCACACCGCAGCCGACCTTCTGCGGCATTATCCCACGGCATATCTCGACAGAAGCAAGACCTACACCATCCGCAGCCTCCACGACGATGCCACCGACAACATGCCGCATGTGCAGGTCCGTGGCCGTTTCGTAGCCTTCAACGTGCTCGGCGAAGGCGCCAAGATGAGACTCGTGGGGCTGTTCTCCGACGGTACAGCCACCATGGAATGCGTGTGGTTCAAAGGTGTGGGTGCCATGCGCCGGCGCCTGCGTACCGGCAACGACTATATCGTGTTCGGGAAGCCGTCGTTTTTCAACCGCACGCTCCAGATGTCGCACCCCGACGTGGACTCCCCCGATAGTGTCGACGCCGGAGCAAGCATCCACGGAGTCTACCCCCTCACCGAAAAGCTTCGCCAACGTGGCATCAATTCCCGGGTCATAGGCTCCGCCGTGCGCCAGCTGCTGGCCTCCCACGCCACCATTGCCGAAACCCTGCCGCAGTCGGTCGTCGAATCCCAGGGACTTATGTCGCTGGATTCCGCCATACGCAACATCCACATTCCCACAACGCCTCGCGACCTCTCCGCAGCCCGCGAACGCCTCAAGTTCGAGGAACTGTTCCTTATACAGACCGACACCGTGATGCGTGCCCGCCGGCGCCGCGGACAGACCGCCGGATACCTCATGCCGCACATCGGCAGATGGTTCAACGATTTCTATTCCCAATGCCTACCCTTCGCACTCACCGGAGCACAGAAACGTGTGATGAAGGAAGTACGTGCCGACCTGCTGTCGGGGCGCCAGATGAACCGCCTCGTACAGGGCGATGTAGGCAGCGGCAAAACCATTGTGGCCCTGATGTGCATGCTTCTGGCAGTCGACAACGGATTCCAGGCCTGCCTGATGGCCCCCACCGAGATTCTCGCCACCCAGCACTTCCAGACAATCAGCTCCATGACGGCGCAGCTCGGACTCAACGTGAGGCTGCTCACCGGAAGCACGAAAACAAAGGAACGACGCCTCATAGCGACACAACTCGCCGAAGGTACGCTGCATATCCTTGTGGGCACTCATGCCGTTATTGAGGACAAGGTCGAATTCCGCAACCTCGGGTTTGCCGTAATCGACGAACAGCACCGCTTCGGAGTGGCGCAGCGCGCACGCCTCTGGGCCAAAAGCGTGGTTCCGCCGCATGTGCTGGTGATGACCGCCACTCCTATTCCGCGGACACTGGCCATGACTGTCTACGGCGACCTCGACGTGTCGGTAATCGACGAGTTGCCACCGGGAAGAAAACCTGTGGTTACAGTGCTGCGCGCCCAGCAGCAGCGTCCGGCAGTGTTCAAGGCCGCAAGACAGCAGATCGACCTCGGACATCAGATATACATTGTCTATCCTCTCATCGACGAAAACGACAAACTCGAACTCGAAAGCCTCGAAAAAGGCTATGACGATGTGTGCGGCGCATTCCCCGACATCGACGTCGCTTTCGTGCACGGGCGCATGAAACCTGCCGAGAAAGACTACCAGATGCAGAAATTCGCCTCCGGGAAATCCAGAATCCTTGTGGCGACCACTGTTATCGAAGTCGGTGTGAACGTGCCGAACGCGACAACCATGATTATCGAGAACGCCGAACGCTTCGGCCTGTCGCAGCTGCACCAGCTGCGCGGACGCGTGGGCCGTGGCGCCGACCGCAGCTACTGCGTGCTGATGAGCAAGCAGAACCTCGCCAAGGAAACCCGCAAACGCCTTGAGGTTATGACCTCGACCACCGACGGTTTCGTGATAGCGGAAGCCGACATGGCCATGCGCGGACCCGGCGACATAGAAGGCACCATGCAGAGCGGGCTTCCGTTCGACCTCAAAATATCCAATCTGGCTACAGACGGCATCATCATAGGCCGTGCCCGCGAGGCCGCCGAAAAGCTCCTCGACTCCGATCCGACACTCGGCAGCCCCGCGAATGCCGTTTTCGCCACAGTCCTGCGCAACAGTACACGCCGCACCGCCGACTGGAGCATGATTAGCTGAACAACGTGCAATATTACAAGGCTCACAAGCGTTAACAACAATATGAACACACGCCTGCTACTGATATGCCTGTCGCTGGCGACAGCTCTTCTCCTGGGAGGCTGCCGGGGAGCAAAACTCGCCACCGCCAACGAACAGATGGAACGCGGCGAATTCTTCGACGCCTCAAAGACATACCGCAAGATATACAACAAACTGACAAAGCGTGAGGAACGGCCTCTGCGTGGCGAAGTGGCCTTCAAGATGGCCGAATGCCACCGCAGGCTGAACCAGTATGCCCGCGCTGCCGCGGCATACCAGAACGCCATCCGCTACGAATACCCCGATTCCACAGTGTTTCTGCTGCTCGCGCAGATGCAGCAGGCGACCGGCAACTACCCGGCCGCCATGCGCAACTATGAGGAGTATCTGAGCCTGCACCCCGGCGACGCCATGGCCCAGGCCGGACTCAGCGGCTCAAGAACCGGACAGCAGAAGGCCGGAACCACACGATATGTGGTGAAAAACGCCAAACTCTTCAACTCGCGGCGCAGCGACTATTCGCCCATGTTTTTCCCCGGAGGCGAATTCGACCAGCTGTACTTCACCACCACTACCGAAAAAGTAACCGGCGAAAAGAAAAGCGAAATCACCGGAATGAAGAAAGGCGACATATGGTTCGCAACAAAAAACGAACGCGGCGAATGGAAACGCCCCGAACCGGTAGCCGGTGAACTGAACACCGATGTCGACGAAGGCACGCCATCCTTCACCCCCGACGGCCTGACCATGTATCTGAGCCGCGCACGCCGCGAACCCAACGCCCACACCGGCGTGGAAATATACACCTCGCAACGCTCCGACGCCTCCTGGAGCGCGCCTGTGCTGTTTGAAATCACTGCCGACACACTTTCGAGCTATGCACATCCGGCAGTGTCGCCCGACGGCATGTGGCTCTATTTCTCATCCGACATGCCCGGCGGCAGCGGAGGCCGCGACCTGTGGCGCGTGAACCTGCGCGAACGTGCAGGCTCGCTGGAAAACCTCGGGGAATGGATCAATACTCCCGGCGATGAGATGTTTCCATATGTGCGCACCGATTCCCTGCTGTACTTCGCATCCAACGGCCATCCAGGCTACGGAGGACTCGACCTCTTCAAAGCTCGCCTAACACCATCGGGTGGCTGGGAGGTGACAAACATGGGTACCCCTGTGAATTCCGCCGCCGATGACTTCGGCATAACTTTCGGCTCCGGCGAGAGCGGCTTTTTCAGCTCCAACCGCGGCGACAACCGCGGCTACGACCACCTCTATTCCTTCGAACTGCCCGACCTGAAGATTCTCATAACCGGATGGGTACTCGACCGCGACGAGGAACCCGTGCCAAACGCCGTGATACGCATCGTGGGCAACGACGGCTCCAACCAGAAACAGATGGCCCGTGCCGACGGCTCGTTCTCCTTCCCCTTGGAACGCGGCGTGAGCTATGTGATGATGGCCGGCGCGAGAGGATATCTCAACGCCCGCCAGGAATTCACCTCCGACACCGCAGAAGAGGATGCCGAATACGGCGTCGACTTTATTCTCGCCTCCATAAACAAACCCGTGGTCATCGACAACATATTCTACGACTACGACAAGGCCACCCTACGGCCCGAATCGCGCCAGGGACTCGACGAAATGGCTCAGGTTCTGCGCGACAACCCCAATGTGACAATCGAAATGGCCTCGCACACCGACCGCCACGGCTCGGAGGCCTACAACATAGGCCTCTCGTCGCGCCGCGCACGTGCTGTCATAGACTACCTTATTTCCGTGGGCATAGCGCCCGACCGCCTGCAGAGCCAGGGATACGGGAAATCACGTCCCAAGACAATAACGAAAAAACTCGCGCGCGAATATCCGCAGTTCCCCGAAGGAACCGTTCTCTCCGAAGAATATATCCTCACCCTTTCCCCGGCCGATCAGGAAGCTGCCGACCAGATCAACCGGCGCACCGAGTTCCAGGTGCTCTCCACCGACTACCAGATGTTCTGATGAAATTCCGCACCGAAGTCGAAAAGCCGCGTCCGCTGCAGTGGCTCGAGCCTCAGACTCCCGTAACCCTGCTGGGTTCGTGCTTCGCCGACAATGTAGGCCAGCGCCTTGTCCGCGATGGATTCGACACTATCCATAATCCGCTCGGGCCTCTCTACAATCCGATGTCGCTTGCAAGATGCCTGCAAGCCGCGCTCGACGGCTACCGTTATACTTCCGCCGACCTTGTAGCCGGCCCCCGCGGCCACCACTGCCTCGACTATGCCAGCCGCTACAGCGGAGACAATCCCGACAGGTTGTGCGAAGAAATCAACGACATCATCACAAGACTTGGCGAAAGGCTCCGCCGACCGGAACCACATATTCTGTGCCTCACATTCGGCTCGGCATGGCATTTTCTACTCGATGGCAAAAAGCCGGTGGGCAACTGCCATAAATTCCCGTCGCAACGTTTCGAGCGCAGACTTCTGAAAACCGATGAGATAGCAGGCACATGGGCAGAACTGCTGCGGGAGTTACCCGGCAATATCAGAACGGTATTCACGGTCAGCCCCATCCGACATCTCGCCGACGGCCTGCACGGCAACAGCATCAGCAAAGCCACGCTGTTGCTGGCCACCGAGAGCATAACAGCACAATCTGAATGCCCGGCAATATATTTCCCGGCATTTGAAATAATGAACGACGACCTGCGCGACTACCGCTTCTATGCCGACGACCTCAAGCACCCGACCTCCATGGCCGCCGACTACATCTACGAAATCTTCCAGACCATGTTCATGACCTCCGCCGCCATGGAGCATGCCGCCGGATGCAGGCGTGCAGCTGCCGCAGCCGCACATAAAACCATTCTCACCCAGCAATGAACGCAAACCAGCGATATGCAAAGCCCACCGCCGGCGATTTCGCAAGAATCCTGGCCGAAGACTCCACGGCAACGCTTCACGGCAACGCCGACAGCATTGTCGACTCCATAACCATCGATTCCCGGGCCACACCCTCCACCGACAACACCATATTCTGCGCGATACGCACCGCAGTGAACGATGGCCACCGCTACACCGGCGAGATGTACCGCAAAGGTGTGCGCAATTTTCTGGTGGAGACAATGCCGGAAACGCCATTGCCAGGTGCCACATTCATAGTGGTGCCGTCTGTCACCACTGCACTCCACAAGCTCGCAGGACACTACGGCAGCGGCACTTCCACGGCGATTGTAACCGGCAGCACGGGAAAAAGCACTACAAAGGAGCTTATCTACAACGGCCTTCTGAGGCATAACGCCAATGTCGCAAGAAGTCCGCGCAGCTATAATTCATTCATCGGCTCGGCAATAGCACGCCTGGAGGCTTACATGACAGCCACGCCGGAAACATACATTGCCGAAGCCGGAATCGACGCTCCCGGCCAGGGACATGCCTTCGCCGAAAGTTTCGGCGACTCCGCGACAACAGGCGTTATCACACGGATAACCGACGAGCACGACGAGAATTTCGATTCGCATGAAAGCAAGATTCTCGAAAAAATAGACATAGTATCACGCTGCCGCCATATAGTCTACGACAACAGCGACCCGCTGGTGGGCGAACTCCTGCGCAAGAAGCTCCCACCGGCGACAAGACTCACTCCGGTAGGTACGCCAGACAATCCCGCCGATGCACATGCGCTGGCAAGCGCGGCATTCCCGGACATCGACTTCTCGCAAATAATCGACTGCCCGGCCAGGATTTCCATAAACCCCGGAGTCAGGGGCAATGTGCTCATCCAGGACGGCTACACTCCCGATATAGTGTCACTGCCCTACGCTCTTGACCGCGCACGCCGTCACGCCACGGCTTCACGCCCTCTGGTACTCGCCCTGGGCTGCCTGCAAGGCGACACCTCAACCTTGGCGGAAGCCATCGACGACGCGAAGCACCGCTACGGCATCTGTGCCGTAATCGACGAAGAAAACTGCGATACCGCTTTCGCCGACTCTCACATACTCATATTCGGAACACCGGGAGAAAAGCTGAAACGCTTCATAGAATCGCACGAACGCGCCGACCATGACACCACCCTTATTGTCGACCTTGATGCCATTGTGCATAATTTCGACTACTTCCGCAGAACAGTCCCCAAAGGAACCGGAATAGTGGCAATGGTAAAGGCTTCGGCTTACGGCATGGGGTCTATCGAAATAGGCAAGGCGCTACAGAGCCGCGGCGCCGCATATCTGGCCGTAGCCGTGGTCGACGAAGGTGTCGACATGCGCCGTGCCGGCATCGACATGCCCCTTATGGTGCTCAACCCCGTCACCAACCATTACCGGGAACTCTTCGAATGCCATCTGGAACCTGCCGTATTCTCCATCGACGAACTCCGCAGGCTCAGCGCCGAGTCCCGCGATGCCGGCATGCTTCACTACCCCGTGCACATAAAGCTCGACACCGGTATGCATCGCGTGGGATTCACAGAAGAGATGCTCGACATGCTGGCCGATGAGCTGAAAGACAACAACGCCATCGCGGTACGCTCGGTATTCTCCCATCTCGCCACAGCCGACTGCACCGACATGGACGACGCCACAAATGCCCAGCTGGAAAGCTTCGACAGATTGAGCGCATCGCTTGAGAAAAAAATCGGCGGCACCTTCGCGCGCCATATCCTTAACACCGCGGGCATGTTGCGTTTCGCCGGCCACGGACAATATGAAATGGCACGCCTCGGCATAGGACTGTACGGGATATCCCCTTTGCCTTACCCCGTGCCCGCCCTAAGGCCGGTAGCCGCGCTGCACACGGCAATAATATCGCTCAAGCACTGGCCTGCGGGAACACACATAGGCTACGGAGGCCGCGGACAGACCATGCGCCCCAGCATCATAGCCACAATACCCGTGGGATACGCCGACGGAATCAACCGCCACCTCGGCTGCGGAAAGGCATCTTTCGTGGTAAACGGTGTCGAATGTCCCACAATAGGCAACATATGCATGGACCAATGCATGATCGACGTAACCGACGCCCCCGATGTAGCTGTTGGCGACACTGTGGAGATTTTCGGTTTCCGGATGCCGGTGGAGCGCCTTGCCCAAGCCCTCGACACAATACCCTACGAAATCCTCACTTCGGTGAGCCAGCGCGTACACCGCACCTATCTCACACGCTGAACAGGATTTTGATTTAAGTGCTGAAATCACTATTTTTGTGCATCACAACAGCATTCCACATGGTAAAATCGCGCATCTTCCTTCCGGCACTCGCCCTGCTGTGTGCCTCCGCAATATCAGCCGCTCCTCACGACCGCGGGAAGCAGCTGTTTCTTGATGGCGACTATCCCGCCGCCCTCGAAGAACTTAGCGACCTTGTGCGCCGCAGCCCCCGCGACGGCAATGCCAACTACTACCTCGGCCTCACCCTTATGGCCATCGGACTGCCCGAACAGGCCGGCGAACCCCTGCAGACCGCGGCACGACGCAATGTGGTGGACGCATTCGGGGCTTTGGCGGAACGTGCCCTGACAATGTACGATGTCGAGACCGCTTCCGAAAACCTCGACCAGTGGGAGACACGTCTTCGACGGAACCGGCGCGAGATTCCACAGCGCCACCGGGAACTCAGCTCCAGGCTGATGCAGATGAAAAACATGCTGGACCGCGTGGAACGAATCGAGATTATAGACAGCATCGCAGTGCCCCGCCGCGATTTCTTCGAGGCCTACCGACTCAGCGAAGCCGCCGGGCGCATACTGCCGCCCGAAGCCGTAGAGCGTATCACCGCAGAGCATGCCGACCGTATCGCTCCGGCATACATTCCCCAGAACCGCAGCGAGATTCTCTGGGCGCAGGCCGACAGCACCGACCACATGCGGCTCTGGGAAGCCGGCATCCTCGACGACGGCAGTCTCGATCACCCCATGCCTATGGACAGCACTCTGGCCGAAGGCGCCGATAGCGCGTTCCCCTTTCTCATGCCCGACGGCGTTACTCTGTACTTCGCCAACAACGGCGGGAACTCCCTCGGCGGATACGACATTTTCATGACCCGCCGCAGCGACGATGCCGACGGCCGCTCGTACATGCAGCCACAGAATATAGGCATGCCCTACAACTCGCCTTACGACGACTACATGCTCGCCATCGATGAGAATTCCGGGCTGGGCTGGTGGGCTACCGACCGCAACAGGATTCCCGACTCGCTCACAGTGTATGTGTTCGTTCCCGCCCAGATGCGTGTGAATGTCGAGGTTTCCGACCCCAATCTGGCACGCCTGGCAAGACTCAGCGACATATCCCTCACCAGGAATGAAGGCGTCGATTACGACGCAATGCTGCGCCAGCGCCTGCCGAAGGCATCTCCGGCAGACACCGAAGCCGGAAGCGTGTTCAGCATCGATATCGCCGGAAAGGTGTACACCACTCTGGCCGATTTCTCGAATCCCGATGCAAAAAGCGCCATGGCGGAATATCTGGCCGCAGATGCAGCTCTGCGGAGGCTCACCTCCAGCCTCGATGGACTGCGCTGGAAATACGCCGCCGGCGACCGTTCTGTAGGCCACGATATCATCGAGGGCGAGGCAGAACAAGTCCGCCTGCGAAAGCGGATGCAGACTCTGCGCAACTCGGCGGTGCGAATGGAAACAAAAACGCGATAACTCCTCCAATACAACATAATACAAACCTGAACTTCCATGAAAATGACACTCATCCTCATCGTAGCACTGGCACTTGTGGTGCTTATAGTGTTCTTCTATTACTGCCCGTTCTTCCTATGGATATCCGCCAGGGTGAGCGGCGTCAAGGTGTCGCTGCTGCAGCTGGTGCTCATGCGTATCCGACAGGTTCCTCCGGGGGTTATTGTCCGCGCGCTCATCGAGGCCCACAAGGCCGGCCTGCATGATGTAACCCGCGACGACCTCGAAGCCCACTACCTCGCCGGCGGTAATGTGGAGCGTGTTGTCCACGCACTTGTGTCGGCGGCAAAAGCCAACATCGACCTCGGCTTCAAAATGGCGACCGCCATCGACCTCGCCGGCCGCGACGTGTTCCAGGCCGTGCAGATGAGTGTGAATCCCAAAGTGATAGACACACCTCCGGTTACCGCTGTGGCGAAAGACGGCATCCAGCTTATAGCGAAAGCCCGCGTGACAGTGCGCGCCAATATCCGCCAGCTCGTGGGTGGCGCCGGCGAGGACACTGTGCTGGCCCGCGTAGGCGAAGGCATAGTATCCTCCATAGGCTCCTCCGAAAGCCACAAGCAGGTGCTCGAGAATCCCGACTCCATATCCAAACTCGTGCTTAAAAAAGGTCTCGACTCCGGCACGGCATTCGAGATTCTATCCATCGACATCGCCGACATCGACATAGGCCGCAACATCGGCGCCGCCCTGCAGATCGACCAGGCTCAGGCCGACAAGAACATCGCCCAGGCGAAAGCCGAAGAACGCAGGGCTATGGCAATCGCCCGCGAGCAGGAAATGAAAGCCCTCGCACAGGAAGCGCGTGCCAAGGTAATCGAAGCCGAATGCGAGCTGCCCATAGCCATGGCTGCCGCCTTCCGCAGCGGAAACCTCGGCATTATGGACTACTACAAGATGAAGAATATCGAAGCCGACACCAACATGCGCGACAGTTTCGGACAGGTTCCGGCCAACAACGACCAGATACAGTAGCCGCATGACTGCGTTCCTCATCTCCTTGGCAGTGCTCGTGGGCGGCTACTTCCTCTATGGTCTGCTGGCAGAGAAAGTATTCGGCACCGACCCTGCCCGCACAATGCCGGCCTATTCAAAGACCGACGGCGTGGACTTCATGCCCATGCCGACATGGAAAGTCTTTCTCATCCAGTTCCTCAACATAGCAGGCCTCGGCCCTATTTTCGGAGCCATAATGGGTGTGATGTACGGGCCGGCGGCTTTCATCTGGATTGTAGCCGGCACCATTTTCGGCGGTGCTGTCCACGATTTCATTTCAGCCATGATGAGCATCCGATCGGACGGTGAATCACTTCCCGAGCTAATCGGCAGGCAGCTTGGCATGCCAGCAAGGCAGATAATGCGCCTGCTGTCGATAGTGCTGCTGGTGCTCGTGGGAGCCGTATTCGTGATCACACCATCCAACCTCATGGCCTCCATGACTCCGGGATGGGCAGGCACCGAATTCTGGATGGCAGTGATTTTCTCCTACTATCTGCTGGCCACACTGCTGCCCGTCGACAAGCTCATCGGGCGCTTTTACCCCGTTTTCGGTTTTGCCCTGCTGTTCATGGCCGCCGGACTCTCGGCAGTGCTGATATTCGGCGGACACTCCATTCCTGTGGACTTCGCAGGCGGTTTCGACAGCCGATACGGCAACGACGGCGTACATTCGGTGTTCCCGATGATGTTTGTCAGCATAGCCTGCGGCGCCGTGTCGGGCTTCCACGCCACACAGTCGCCCATGATGGCACGCTGCCTGAAGAACGAAAAACTCGCACGCCCGGTTTTCTATGGCGCAATGGTGGCCGAAGGCATCGTAGCCCTGATATGGGCGGCGGCGGCCATAACATTCACAGGAGGATACGACGGGCTCAGGGAATACATGGCCACCCACAACGGCGCCGGCGACCTTGTCCACGATATTTCCGTAGGGTGGCTCGGCACAGTCGGCGGAATACTCGCCATTCTCGGAGTGGTGGCCGCGCCTGTCACCACCGGCGACACTGCCTTGCGCTCGGCAAGGCTCATAGTCGCCGACATGCTGCATATTTCCCAGAAACCGCTGTTGAAACGCCTGCTGGTGTCTCTGCCGCTTTTCGCAGGAGCTTTTATACTGATGATGATTGATTTCAACATCCTGTGGCGCTATTTCGCATGGACCAACCAGTGCCTTGCGGCCATTACCCTCTGGGGATGCACCGTTTTCCTGGCACGCGCAGGCCGCGCCTATGTGCTCACCCTGCTCCCGGCAATGTTTATGACCGCCGTCGTGGTCTGCTACATCTTCTTCGCCCCACACCCCGAAGGTTTCGGGCTGGGAATGCCTGTGGCAGCGTCCATCGCCGCCGCCACAGTGGTGCTCGCCACTGCCATGTTCGCACTCTGGCTGCGACGCAGGCCGGCACTTTCACGTCAACTATCGTAATTGAATATGGATATTCTCGCATGCATAGCATCCGAACGGCAATATAATTTTCACTCACACACCCAATTCTGCGACGGCTTGGCTTCAATGGCCGACATGGCCGCCGCCGCTTTCGAGCAAGGACTGAAACTCTACGGTTTCTCGCCACACAGCCCCCTGCGTATTCCAAGCCCCTGCAACATGGATTGCGCCGACGTAGAGCCCTACCTGCAGGAATGCGACCGGCTGCGTGATTTCTATGCCCCAAAGGGACTACAGATTTTCGCCGGTATGGAAATCGACTATCTCGACCAGGACTGGGGCCCCCATATAAGCTATTTCAAGGACATGCCTTTGCAGTTCCGCATCGGTTCGGTGCACTTCATTCCCGATCAAAGCGGAGAGTTTGTGGATATCGACGGCAGATATGAATCCTTCCGTCGCAAAATGGCCGACCATTTCCACGGCGATATCGACTACGTTGTACAGACATTTTTCGATCAGTCAATGGCCATGGTGTCCGCAGGCGGATTCGACATCATAGGCCATCTCGACAAAGTAGGCCATAACGCGTCTCTCTATGCCCCGGGGATAGAACAAGGCAGCCATTATTCATCGCTGGTCCGCAACCTCATCCATGCCGTAGCCAAGACCGGACTTATCGCAGAGGTGAACACCAAGGCATACGAAACAGCCGGCCGCATGTTCCCTTCCGCAGGCCTGATTCCCGAAATGCACGCCGCAGGCATAGCCATGATTGTAAACAGCGACGCCCATGCCCCCGACAGATTGCGTGCTGGCCGCAAAGAAGCATTCCATATTCTCGAAGCCCTGACAGCCCGATGACTCCGATAGCGCTTGAATTGCTGTCTCCTGCCCGCGACGCAGAAACAGGACGCACAGCCATCGACTGCGGCGCCGATGCCGTGTACATAGGGCCTCCCGCATTCGGAGCACGCGCTTCGGCCGGCAACAGCATCGACGACATCGCTTCTCTTGCCACATATGCCCACCGCTTCGGCGCCAGGGTGTATGCCACCATGAACACCATTGTCCTGGACAACGAGCTTGAAAAGGCAAGACTGATGGCTCTCGAACTATGCGATGCAGGAATCGATGCTCTCATCGTGCAGGACATGGCCTATCTGGACATGAATCTGCCGGTGGCACTGCACGCCTCCACTCAATGCGACATACGCACTCCCCGGAAAGCCCGATGGCTGGCAAAGGCAGGATTCACACGCCTGGTGCTCCCACGCGAATTCGACGCCGCCCGCATCAGGGAAGCCGTCGATGCCTCCGGTGTGCCTGCCGAAGTGTTTATCCACGGCGCGCGATGCGTGAGCTACAGCGGCGACTGCCAGATAGGATATGTGGCCACAGGCCGCAGCGCGAACCGCGGCATGTGCCCGCAGATGTGCCGCCTGCCGTTCGACATCGTCGATGAGCATGGCTCGCAGGTGGCACCGAAAGCACATTATCTCTCGCTGGCCGACCTGCGCACCACCGACATAGGCCCTCTGGTCGAAGCCGGAGCCCGCTCTTTCAAGATAGAAGGGCGCCTCAAAGACCGCCGATATGTGGCCAACGCCACAGCATGGTATTCGGCCATGCTCGACGGATTCATATCCCGGACCGGAAGCAGATATTGCCGCGCCTCGGCAGGAACATCCGATCCCGGATTCACCCCCGATATCGATCGCGGATTCTTCCGGCGCCCCAACGGAGGCGGCTTGCAAGCTACCCTCGGCTCGCCGAAAGATACCGGAGTCGCCGTCGGCAAGGTTTCAAGTCCGTACAACAGACGGAACAGATGTTTCTCCCTTGCCGGCAGTGCCCTCGGCAACGGAGACGGCCTTGGATTCTTCGACAGCTCCGGCGCATTCCACGGATTCCGCCTCAACCGTGCCGACGGCACCAGATGCTTTCCAGCCGAACCGCTGCCTGAACTCACAGCAGGCACAACTATCTTCCGCAACTCCGACAAGGAATTCAACGACAGCGTGGACCATGCGCGTGCGCGACGTCTCATGCGGCTGGATTTCACACTCGATGTCCTCCAGGACGGCAACATCGAGCTTGCGGCCACCGACGAGCGCGGATTCAGCGCAAGCACAGTAATCGACAGAACAATAGAGCCTGCCAGAACCGACCCCAGACAGCACAGACGGTCTCTGCTGGAACGCCTCGGCGACGAACCATACAGGATTGGCGGGATAAACGACAATGCCGCAGCCTTTTTCATAGCGGCCTCGGTGCTTGCCGATGCCCGCCGCAAGCTTCTTGCCAAGCTTGCCTCCGATACCCTCGCTGGCCACAGACCGGAAAAACCGGGAAAGAACGTGCTTGAATCCGATGCCTTCGCAAACGGCCCCGGACTGACCTACCATGACAATGTGGCCAACCGGGCTGCAGGCGATTTCTACCGGTCGCATGGAGCAGACATCATCCGGAATGCCATAGAGTGCGGGACTGCCGGAAATGGAGAGCTGCAGGTTATGAGCACCCGCTACTGCATACGTGCCGAACTCGGCGCCTGCCTGCGGAAACCGGAAAGCCAACGCCTGCCGGCCAGGCTTTTCCTGCGCAACGAATCCGGGCTGTACCGTCTTGAATTCGACTGCGCGAATTGCGGAATGAAAGTTTTTAAAGTACGGGATACCAAGGAAAAATTCTGAAAACACCGTATTTAGTTACGAACGCACCTCTCCATGACCATGACTCCGCCCGACATTGATAAAATCCTTGAGGCATATGCCGCCGGAACCGCGACTGCCGAGGAAAGGGAAATTGTCCGCAACTATATCCTCGACGATGCCTCCCGTCTGGAGCTGCTGCTGGAAGCCTTGCGGCGCCAGGCCATGAAAGAGCTCGGGCTGAATCCTGAAAAGGATTTCCTGCCGGCACATCTAAAGAACTGCGCACCTGAAGCATACGAAAAGCGCACAGCTTTCCGCAGCAAGGACCGCAACAAGAGTTCCGACATGGGAACCGTGCCACGGAAAACGCTGCCGGAACATCTCATACAGATTCTGTTGAAATAGAACCGGTCAGAGACAGCGCGTCCCGCGCGCGTCCCTGACCGGCCATATATGAATCTCAGAATTCGTCGATGATGAAATCGTCGACAGTCACATCGAATTCTATCTTATCGAGTACATTCGGGTTGTTGATGTCTATGTTGTAGATATATGCATGTCCTGCATCCCAGGATTTGACTTCGTCGGAAGTCGTGGGATACACAATGCGTCCGCACTCGGTGTCCTGCACCAGCATAAAGGGCGGTGTCTTGGAATTCGGCCACAGTTTCACGCCAGTGGCAGTGTCGAATATCTCGCAGTCGACCTGGATGAAGGTTCCTATGTAATCGTTCTTGGTAGCGACGAACTCGGTCTCGGCAAGAGGCTGCGGTATCACGAAACTGTAGTTCAGATTGTTCTCGGTATAGTCCGTAGGCAATGGAGTGAGGTCAACCCTGTCCTCCGGACCAATGGCATAGAAAACGAGCCGTTTGCCGAATGTCTTCAGGAAAGTCCAGCTGCCGACTACGTCGGGCGTGGAGGCAAGCGTGGAACTGGTGGGGAAATTGAACGTTCCCTGCATGTAGAAATTACACAGCGATATATTGCTTACCCTTACGGTTATGTGCTGGTTGGTGCTGCTGAGCATCACACTGACCTTGGCCAAAGCATGGCGGAAATTGAGCAGCACCGGTGCCGACTGCTGTGTTACCTGTGTCTTGACCGAATACAGCAGATCGACATTGCCAGGACTTGTATAATCGGGAATGTTTCCGCCGTCCATGCCCTGGATGTCGGGAGATTCGGTGATGTCGGGGCTGAACGCGTAGAAGTTTATGGGATTCACAGGCCAGTATGCCTCGGGGGAGTAGGTCCATGAACCACCGTTTCTTGTCACCTTGACTCCATCGAGCAACGTGCTGCCTTCGGTAAAGCCATAGACAACGAATTCTTTCAACGATGCGGTAGTTGTAGAAGCAGCGCGGGAGCCATTAGGCGCCACCGCACTGAAGGATATGGCATCGCCGGAAGCCGGACGCTCGGGGTCGTCGCTGCTGCACGAGCTTGCAGCCAATGCGCCAAGGCAGATTATGCCTAGAATCATTTTTTGTGTCATCGCGTGGTGTGTTTAAGAGTATGTTTGCATTTGGCAAGGCTTTTTGAGTATGCTTTGAACCATGTGGCTCCGTAACGACTGAACGAAAACTGAAAACAGGCCGGAGGCCCCCCCTAAAGATTTCATAAAGCCAGATTCATACATACTCTGATTCTTTAAATATTATAACGTCTGTCAACTGTCAATGTTTATGGTAATCGAAATCCACCCGTCGACTCCCACTTCGAAGGCTCCCGAATCGCCTCCGGGCGTCGACGGCTCCAATGACAGCCCTGCAATGCGCACATGTACATCCAGCGGATTTTCAGCGGCACGAACCTGATCCGTGACATCGAACCGATAGTTGAATTTACGTCCGTCGTGGAGGAGAACCATAAGCGAAAGAGTATTTTCCGCCGTAGGTTCGCAAGGTATTCCGAAAGTGACGAAATCGCCACCGATGGTGGAATCCCCATATATATCGACCTTCGACGGAAGTGTGCTGGGATAGGCTGTCTTTCTGCCGTCGGCGAGATTTTCCGCGCCGGCAAGTCCGCTGAAAGTCGCACTCATTGCCTTTACGCCGTCGAGATTCTCCACATCGTCTATCGTGAACCTGTATCTGGCTGTAAGTTGCCGTTGGTGCGCCTCAAGCAAAAATGATGCAGATGTAACCGGAACAGAATAGGGGCCCCCGCCCCCGCTCTCTTCATAAGTAAGGGTTGTGTTGCCAATAGTAACAGCGCAGTATGAGCAGCCCCACATCATATCGGGACATTCTACAAAATTTTCTCCGACATCCGTCTGTTTTTCAGGCAACCGCACCGGAGGAGCGACCTCGCTTCCTTCAAAAGCCACATTGTCGGCTTTTTCGGTATATGCCGTGTAGCCTCCGTAACCTTCATTTTCGATGAAACGGACGTTATAGGTATCGTCGTTGAAACTCAGCATGCTGTACCGGCCCTGCGGCATATTGACCATCCCACCCTCCATCCCGGGAAAATCGAAACGCCACGGAGCGCTTCCGTCCTCGGGAAAGAAAATAAAAGCCATCCCCTTGGGGGAAGCCTTTGCAACAAGTTCCCAGTCGTTGACAATGATGATGCCCCGCTCCGGCTGGCACGTATCATACTCGTATATACACGACGATACTGCTGGCATAATCATGCCTGCATATAACAATCCAGAAAAGAGGCGGTGAAATTGCATAATCCGATCAAGACACAATGCTGTGGCTGTGTCTTAATCTTATAACATGTACTTCGTATTAAAGTTTTCGCAGCGCTTTCTCGAAAGCCATACGCGGCCCCCAGCGGAAAGCCACAAGCCCGCGCGGTATGTACCCGAGACGGTGCATCAGGCGCAGCATGCATGTGTTCGCCTCACCTGTATCCACCCGCATGGCGGCAATTCCCATGGAGGCAGCCTCAGCCTCCAGCAGCAGCATGAATTCCGCAGCAAGACCATGCCCACGGAAGCCGTCGGCAATAGCAAGCCGGTGCACCACGGCAAAACTGCCTGCGATTCCGAAACAGGCCTCCACGTCGCTGTAGCCATCGTCGCCGACAACGAGCACCGCATATCCCGCCGTGCGCCCTCCCGCACATAGCCTGAACGCAAGGCCAGACCGGATGTCGGCATTCACGATATCGATTGAGGGATATCCATCGGCCCACTGCACGAATCCGTTGTCGCGCTGGGCCTGCCGGGCCTGGTCGAGGACTGCCTTTATATCCGCGGCATCACCGGGTCGAGCCTGCCGGATCTCTATCCTTCGGCTATCGGCTGAAGAGGCATGCATCGCCATAGCTTAGAAAGCGGTAGCCCGAATCCAGAGCATGGGCATAGAGACAGCGCCAGCTGTCGCCGATGAGTGCCGATACAAGCAGCAGCAAAGTCGATTTGGGCTGGTGGAAATTGGTGATGACCGTATCGACTATCCTGTACCGGAAGCCGGGTGCTATTATAATCCGGGTGCGTGCACGCAGGCTGTCTTCGCCCTGCTCCTCCAGATAATCAATTATCGCCACAAGCGCATCCATAGTATCCGGCTCACTGTCGCATGAGTCGTATGGTGCCCACTGCCACACTTCGCCGGACCATTTGCCCTCGAGGATGTCGCGACCTATATAGTACAGGCTCTCTATTGTGCGCACCGATGTGGTACCGACTGCCACCACCGGCCTGCGGTTTTTCAATTGCTCCACAAGCCTCAGGATGAATTTCCTCTCCACCTCTATGAATTCGCTATGCATGGGATGGCCTCCCATTGTGTCCGACTTGACCGGCTGGAATGTGCCGGCACCCACATGCAATGTCACGTCGGCTCGTTCGATTCCGGCATCGGCCAGGCGCTGCAGCAGAGAATCTGTGAAGTGCAGACCGGCTGTAGGCGCGGCTACCGAGCCTTCGTAATTGCTGAACACCGTCTGGTAGTCGTCGTTGTCGGTGGTCTCGGAAGAGCGGTTGAGATATGGCGGAATAGGGATACGACCCGCTGTGGCCAGCACCTCGGAAAAAGAGAGGGAGGCCGGAGACCAACGGAATTCTATCACCCCCGGTTCGGAAGTGCGGAATGCCTCGAGCAGCACCTCGCAACCGCCGGCTACCGCACGCATCTCGACGGGGCCGTCCTTCCAGCGCTTGGAATTACCGACAAGGCAGTGCCATGTGCATGAGCCTGTTGCTCCGAAATTGCTCTCGTAGTCGGCAGGTTTTTCTGGTTCCAGACAGAATATCTCCACCCTTGCGCCCGAAGGTTTGCGCATTTCCAGACGTGCCCGCACCACTTTGGTGTTATTGACAACCAATAACGACTCCGGAGCAAGCAGCGAAGGGAGGTCGGAAAAGACTCGGTCGGCCACAGAGTTGTCGCGGACGCTGTAGCACAAAAGCTTGCATGCGTCGCGCTGCCGGAGAGGATATTTTGCTATTCGCTCTTCGGGCAAAGGATAGTCGAAGGCGTCGATACTTATGTCGCGAGGATCGTTCGCTGTCATTGCAGATCGGAACTGTCGAGTTTTTTACGGTAGAACACGAAGTCGCGTCCCAGATATTTTTCCCTGACCACGGGATTGGTGGCAAGCTCCTCGGATGTGCCCTGGAAGAGTATCCGCCCCTCGAAGAGAAGGTACGCACGGTCGGTGATGCGCAGTGTCTCCTGGGCGTTATGGTCGGTTATCAGAATACCTATATTTTTATCCTTGAGCTTGTAGACAATGCTTTGAATATCTTCCACCGCAATAGGGTCGACACCGGCGAAAGGCTCGTCGAGCATTATGAACTTCGGGTTTATCGCCAGGCAGCGGGCAATCTCGGTGCGGCGGCGTTCGCCTCCCGAAAGCTGGTCGCCGAGGTTGCGGCGCACTTTCTCCAGACGGAACTCTGCGATAAGGCTCTCGAGCTTGTCGCGCTGCTCCTCGGCTGTCATGGAAGTCATCTGGAGCACCGCACGTATATTGTCCTCCACACTGAGCTTGCGGAACACCGATGCCTCCTGGGCGAGATAGCCGATGCCGTTCTGCGCACGCTTATAGACCGGAAATTTCGTGATATCGAGGTCGTTGAGAAATATGCGCCCTTCATTTGGCTGCACAAGCCCTACGGTCATATAGAATGTCGTGGTCTTGCCGGCACCGTTCGGCCCGAGCAAGCCGACAATCTCTCCCTGGGTGACATCGATGGATACATGGTTGGCTACAGTGCGTTTGCCATATTTTTTCACCAGATTGTCGGTGCGGAGCACCATCCTGCCGTCGGCATCGGCACGCCGTCCGGCATCGGAATCGGATGAAGGACAGGCGACAGCGTCGTCCTCGGACATCATGTCCACCACAACAGCTTCGGCGAACGGCTCGGCCACCTCCGGCTCACGCCGCGAACCTCCTTTAAGGCCAACGATTCCCATAAGAGTCAGAGGGAGATGTCGGTCATCGCCATACCGCGGGAATGACCGCGGTGCAGGCGGCTCTCGATGTAGTCGGTAAGCAGGTTTATGGCCACGATATTGCTTCCTCCCTGGGGAACGATGAGGTCGGCATAGCGCTTGGAAGGTTCTATATACTGGCAGTGCATGGGCTTAAGAACCTCCTGGTAGCGGTTGATCACAATCTCGGGAGTACGCCCACGCTCAATGCAGTCGCGGGCAATCACACGTATGAGGCGGTCGTCGGGGTCGGCGTCGACAAACACCTTGATGTCGAGCATCTCGCGTATTGTCGGGTCGGTGAGAACGAGAATCCCCTCCACAATAACCACATCATTGGGGTGCACTTCCACTGTCTCTTCCTGGCGTGTGCAGGTGAGATAGGAATAGGTGGGCATATTCACCGTCTTACCCTCCTTGAGCTGCTTGAGATGGTCGGCCAGAAGCGACCATTCAATGGCGTCAGGTTCGTCGAAATTGATTTTGGAGCGTTCCTCCGGCGGCACATGGCTGGAATCCTTGTAGTAAGAATCCTGAGGCATTACAGCTACTTCACCGGCCGGAAGGCTGTTGATTATCTTATTGACAACGGTGGTCTTTCCCGAGCCGGTTCCACCGGCGATTCCTATGACTAACATTTAGAGATTGTGGAGGTGTTACGACTGCGAAATTACAATTTTTCCCGCAACCGGCCAACAAAAAGGCTGCCTCCGGTCGGCGGAGACAGCCTTAAGCCCTGCTGCAGGGACTTGTTATTGTTTCCTTTGTCAGCGCTTGAGCACGGTCACAACCGATGGCTGGCCATGAACCCACTGGCGGACACGTATCTGGCCGCCAGCAGGAATATCGATGTCGACAGGATGTCCGGCCTCGATTGCAGGGCTGTCGGCCTCGGGGTTGGTTCCGTCGGTGGTGTACCGTATGTCGGCCTCTGTATAGCTGCTGTTCACCATCAGCCGGCCGTCGGCGGTTATCACCGCTCCGGGCTGCCGAACATGGAAAGCATATCCGTCGGCATCCCATCGCGCGGTTTCTCCATCGATTATACTGTTGAATGTAGCCTCGCTATAGGTGGGTGCGGTGTTCCAGGCACGCTCGGCAAGTCCGGCCATCTTGGGAAGCAGCATTACCTCCAGATCGCGCGGGCCGCGGATGGTTTCCGCGAAAACCTGACCCTGGATGCCCTTGGGCATTCCCTGGCTCATAAGCTGCGAAGGCGTGCCGGCAAGGGCGTCGAACTCATCGACATATCCACCCCACGAAAGACCGCGTTCGTCGGGATGAGGGCTGTAGCACATATCCAGATAGAAATGGTCCACATTACTGAGAATCACTGGGAAACCGTCGCGATAGATATCGTCCACCACTCCGGCCTGCCCCTGGTGAGGCAATGTGCTCCAGCAGTTCACCGAATACATCAGAGGACGCAGGGTGTCGGTATAGGCCTTCGGGTGGCGCAGCGCCACTTCCTGCCAGCCGCTCACTCCGACTCCTTTGGAGGCAATATATCGGGCCACACGTTCCACGAAATATGCATGCACTGCCTTCTGATCGGGCAGATTGTTCTCGGCCATGAGCCTGCGCACGGCATCGCTGCCGTCCCAGCAATGGCGGGGCACCTCATCGCCACCGATATGGATTGCCTTGAGGGGAACTCCGGCCATCCCGTACAGAGCCACCAGTTCGTCCACCACCTTTTCCATGAAACGGTAGGTTCCGTCGAGTGCGGGATTCATCACATTATCGTGGAAGGCCTGCGCGGAAGTGTACTTGGAGGTGTCTCCCGGCTCGGTCATGCGGAACTCTTCGCGGCCAGCCATAGCCTTGATGGCAGCGCGGGCATGCCCCGGCGATTCTATCTCGGGAATCACAGTTATGCCGAGTCCGTTGGCATAGCGCACTATATCCACAAACTCATCGGTGTTTATGAAGCCGTTGGCAGTTCCCTGCACGGCATCGGGATTGCCGTTACCCGCAAAAATCTGCGGCAGGAAACTTTCGTTGCCCGTGGGCGCATAACCACGGCGCGAACCCATGTCGGTGAGTTCGGGCAGGCTGCGGACCTGCAGGCGCCATGCCTCGTCGTCGGTTATGTGGAAGTGGAAAACATTCAGACCATAGACAGCCATCAGGTCGAGCACGCGCTTTATCTCTTCGGGTCGCTGGAAATTGCGCGCTATGTCCACCATCAGTCCGCGGTATTCCAGATCGGGAGCGTCGTGGATTTCCGCAGCAGGCATTGTGCGCTCGCCATCGCCCCAGAAGTGCCGCAGACGCATGCCCAGGCGCTTCCACTGGCTGCTGTCGGCGGTAACGGTGATTTTGCCTTCGGCCACAGTGATGCTGTAGCTTCCGCCGGCGATGCTGTCGGGAGCCTTGAATTCAATCGTGGAAGGATTCACCCGTGTCTCGCCACCTGTGAGGGTGACTTTCTTGAACGAGGGAACGACTTCATAGACAGAAGGTACGGCTGCATCGGCTGTAAGTTCGGCATTGCGGCGGTAGATGTCCTCAGCCAGTGGCGCGGCGGCGAGGGCGACGGAATCGTCAAGCAGGTCGAACCGCCTGAAATCCACATCGAAAGTGCCGCCGTTGCGTCCAATACCATGCACTCCGTCGGGGCTATAGCACACCGACCGCATGCGTCCACGGGTCAGGATGCGGATTTCGACCGTGTCGCTTACGGCATCGGACAGTCGTGGCGATGCAATGGTATAATATCCGGGCACAATCTCGACAAGAGTATCGGCCGGATTCTCCATCTCCATTTGCCGCGCGAACATATTGAAGGCCAGCCTAGACATGCTGTCCGGCATACCCCACACGCGGAATGTCTGCACATATTGTGCCGGCTCACCGGGCAATGTCCGCACCGTTTCCGACGACCATTCCACTCGTGGCAACGGCGTGTTTCCGGCATTGTCCGAAGCGCACGCACCGGCAATGGCGCAAAGAGCCGCGGGTGCTATAACTGTCAGAAGATTTTTCATGGTAAGGAAGGTTTATGGTCAGAAATACCGTGCCACAGAGCTCTCCAGCTCCTCGGGATTGACCACCCGCTTGCCGATGTCGCCGTTGCGGTCGATGATATATGTCATTGGCAACGCTCCGACATTGTATGAGGCGAGCGCCGTTTCTCCGTCGACAGGCGAATTCCACACCGTTATCCACGGCAGATTGGCAGCGGCGTTCTTCCATGCCACCTCATCACTGTCGAATGCCAGCTGGTATATTTCCAGCCCGCGTTCGTGATAGCGACTGTAGAGCTCGTTGAGCATGGCATTATATGCCGGACTCTGGGGAAGCTCATATGCGGTGAAGTTCAGAAGCACAATCTTGCCCTGCGATGCCACCGAGTCGAGCGAATGCTCGCGGCCAGCATAGTCATAGCGCACTATGTTTATGTGTCCGGTCGCAGGCACTTCCACCACTGTGTCGGCCGCAGCCGCATCACCCTGGTTGCGGCGTCCGGCAAAATATGCCTGCCTGAGTGCGGCGCCACGGGGATCATCGGGAAGATATTGCGCGAATACCTGGGCGGCGGCACCATAGACACGGTTGCCGAAACTCTCGGCGGAATCGAACAGCGGCATGCCATCCACGGTCTTGCTTACTATGTAGTAAGCCACAATACCGGTAGTGTCGGCGGTTATTGTCTGCACCAGACTGCGCTGCAGTGCCATACGGTCGCCACCGGCGGCAATCATGCTGTCGACACGGCAGAACGCTTCGGCTGCAGGAGTGCCTGCAACGCATGCAAGCCCGAAATTTCCATAGCAGGCATTGACGGTTATGTCGTCGACCGAATCAACAGGGAAAAACACCGAGCCATGGCCTGCGATTGTGAGGCGCATGATTTCCGGATAGGAGGCAGGCTTGGGCGAAACATAGCCGAAAGAACCGTCGGCCTCGAGCGCCAGGGAGTCCACCAGCATCCAGCGTCCGTTGCTGAAATACTCGAGTGCTATTTTTGTTCCCTGCGGAGCACCGTCCACAGCGCCGTCCACACTCCATCCGGCAGGTACTGAACAGCTGCCGGCAGCAAGAGCCAGCGCTGCGAGCAGAGGATATGTCTTTTTCATTGTCATTCGAACTGTCGGGATATGCTTTCCGCGATTTCCGCCATTCGGTCGGCCTCGGGGCTTAGATGCTTGCCGCGGAAATCCATATCGCTTTCCTTATTTATAGGCACCAGATGTATGTGGGCGTGAGGTACCTCAAGACCTATCACAGCCACACCGACACGCTTGCAAGGAATAGCCTTGCCGATGGCGGCGGCGACACGCTTGGCAAAAAGCTGCAGGTCGGCGTATTCGCTGTCGCTGAGGTCGAATATGTAGTCCACCTCGCGTTTGGGCACAACAAGAGTGTGACCCTCGGCAAGCGGACTGATGTCCAGAAAGGCGTAGTGGCGGTCGTCTTCGGCGATACGGTACGAAGGAATCTCGCCGGCGATGATTTTGGAAAATATCGAAGCCATGGCAGTTCTCGTTGATTGTCGGAATTGTTATGTATTTCAGATACTTATTTCCAGAATTTCAAAGCGCACCTTGCCGGCCGGCACCTGGATTTCCACCACATCGCCCACCTTGTGGCCCAGAAGTCCGTTGGCGATAGGTGTGGAGATGGCAATCTTCTTTGCCTTCATGTCGGCCTCGGAGTCGGCCACAATGGTGTACTCCAGTTCGGTGTTGCGGTCCAGATTGCGGATACGCACTTTATTGAGCAGCTGCACTTCGGAGGTGCCCAGCTTGGATTCGTCGATTATACGGGCGCTGGCCACAATTTCCTTGAGCTGTGCTATTTTCATTTCCAGCATTCCCTGAGCCTCTTTGGCGGCATCGTATTCGGCGTTCTCGCTAAGGTCGCCCTTGTCGCGGGCCTCGGCAATCGCACGGCTGATGCGCGGACGCTCCACACTTTCCATTTCGGCGAGCTCGGCCATCTTGCGGTCGTAGCCCTCTTTGGTCATATAGGTTATAGCCATAGTCGTTTTTTGGTTTTTCAGAATATAAAAAAATAAACTCCGGCCGCAAACTGCGGTCGGGTTTGTCGTCGCTGAGTCATTACAGGCTACATGGCTTAAGCCATGCATGCATCATTTTCGGTACGGCAAAGATACGCCCAATTTTCGGACGTGTGCCCAAAGGCTGCATTAATATATGTTAAATACCGGAGTCTACCACAAGCATCCGCTTCGCAGGCGTGCCGGATAATGCTAATTTTGCATATTGAAATGGAAAGCATCGAGAACATCAGTGAACGCGCGCGTGCCCTCCTGGCAAAATTCTACGGCTACCGCAGCTTCCGCCCCGGCCAGCTCAAAGCCATCGAGGCCATATGCGAAGGCCGCGACGTGGTGGTGGTGATGCCCACCGGCGGAGGCAAGAGCATATGCTACCAGTTGCCCGCTCTGCTCGCCGACACCGGTGTGGCCATTGTGGTGTCGCCACTGATCGCACTCATGCAGGACCAGACCCAGGCGCTTGTGGCCAACGGCATTCCCGCTGCCGCCATACATTCCAACCAATCGGAAGCCGAAAACGCCGAGATAATGCGCGCGGCTTCGGCTGGACGCATCAAGCTGCTTTATGTATCGCCGGAACGTCTGATGACCCTTCTGGACAGCTGGAGCAATGCCCGGATATCGCTGGTTGCCATCGATGAGGCCCATTGCATATCTCAGTGGGGCCACGATTTCAGACCCGACTACACCGCTCTTGGAAAAATCAGGCAGATATGCCCCGATGTGCCCATAATGGCTCTCACGGCAACTGCCGACGAGCACACCCGCGCCGACATCATATCCCAGCTCGGCCTCTCCGATCCATGGTGCTGGCTCGGCAGCTTCGACCGCCCAAACATTTCGCTTTCCGTAATCCCCAACCCGGGAATCGACAGCCGCGTGCGCACCATAATATCGCTGGTGAGAAAATATCCGCAGGATTCCGGGATATCCTACTGCCTCTCGCGCGCCGGTGCCGAAAAAATGCATGCTCACCTCACGGCCAAAGGCATCCGCTCGGTGTGTTACCATGCCGGCATGACTCCGGAGGCACGCACGCGCTCCCTGCAGGCTTTTCTCAAAGGCTCGGCAAGCGTGTGCTGCGCGACAGTGGCCTTCGGCATGGGCATCGACAAAAGCAATATCCGCTGGGTGGTGCACAACAACATGCCGGCAAACATCGAGAGCTACTATCAGGAAATAGGCCGTGCCGGACGCGACGGAATGCCGGCCGAAGCAATCCTTTTCTTCAGCCTGGCGGACATGATTACCCTGCGCAAATTCGCCGACGAAAGCGGACGCGTGGCCGTGAACAACGAGAAACTCGAGCGCATGCTCGAATATGCGCAGGCAAGACTGTGCAGGCGGCGCATTCTCCTGAGCTATTTCGGAGAAGAGCGCAGCCACGACTGCGGCAACTGCGATGTATGCCGCCGGCCGCCGGAACGTTTCGACGGCACTGTGGTGGCTCAGAAAGCAATGAGTGCCCTGCTGCGCGCACCCGGTTCGGCCATAGGTGCCGGAACGCTGTCGGCGATACTCAGGGGCATACGCCGCTCCGACATCGTGCGCGAAGGCCTACACAACATAAAGACTTTCGGAGCCGGAGCCGACATCGATGCCACCCACTGGGCGTCGTACATCACACAAATGGTGCAGCTGGGAGTGCTTAGCATCGATTATACACAGGGAAACAGACTCATGCCCACCGCATTCGGACGGCGCGTACTTGCAGGCGAAAAGCTTATCCTCGCCCGCTACCAGCCGCCGGAAGCGCCTGCGAAAAGAAAACGCGGCAAAGCCGAACCGACACCGACGCTCAACCCCGTCGAACAGCTGTTCGAACAACTGAAAACAGTGCGCACCGATGTGGCCCGCACCGAGAACCTCCCGCCATATATTATTTTCAGCGACGCCACACTCATGGACATGGCCACAAAGCGGCCCACCACTATCGATGAGTTCATGCAGGTGAACGGCGTCGGAGAGAAAAAAGCCGTGCGCTACGGCAAACGGTTCATCGCCGCCGTGCGCAAATTCGAAGGTCTCGCCACAGGAAGCGCCGCAGGAACCTCGCTCAAGGAAACACTTATCCTGTTCAACGCCGGAGTGCCGCTGGGCGAAATCGCAAGCATAAAAAACATCAAGCTCTCCACAGTGTACAGCCATATCGCCGCCTTAATCGACAACGATATGATTACCACCTACGGCACATTCCTGAGCCGCAAACAATACGAAACCATAAAGGCCGCCTTCGCCAGCAATCCTGAAACGGCCTACAGCATTCTTGCCGACGAAGGCTTCGACGACGGTCTGATAGCAGTGGCTAAAGCTGTCGAAAGAGCAGCCGCCAGGCGTAATAACACACAATAGAGAAATGGCAATCGACATAATCATAGCAATTCTGATAATCGTGGCCGTAGTGACCGGGGCTATCCGCGGGCTTGTACGCCAGCTGGGAACTCTGGTGGCCTTCATCGTGGCCATACTGGCCTGCCGGTTCTTCGCCCCCGGCCTCGCCCAGACGTGGGTGTCGGCGCAAAGCGAATACGCCACCCTGCTCCGGGCCTGTGTGTATGTGCTTGTGTTCATCGTGGCTTTCCTTTCGGTGAACCTTATAGCCAAACTGCTGCACGCCACCGTGAGCGCGCTCAGCCTCAGCCCGCTCGACCGTGTGGCCGGAGCCATTTTCCGCGCGGCACTGTGGATAGTGATTGCAAGCGCATGCCTCAACGTCTATTTCCAGCTCGCGCCACAGAGCCGTTCTGCCTTTCTCGACAGTTCCCGCCCGTGGAGAGCATGGATATTGAAAGCCGCTCCCGCGACCGTGGGCTTTATAGGGAACCAATAAACCGGGCAGAACGTTATTGAATTAACTCAATCTCTGAAATGAACAACGAACAGCATAATCCCCAAACCGCCGGCACAAGGCCTGCCGCATGCCCGGCAGCCGACAACGACAGCGCTGTCATTGCCCAGGCAACCACCGGCGACTACAAATACGGCTTCTCAAGCGACATCGACACAGAAATCATTCCACCCGGACTGTCGGAAGATGTCGTAAGGATGATTTCGGAAAAGAAAAAGGAGCCACAGTGGCTGCTCGATTTCCGCCTGGAAGCTTTCCGCTATTGGAAAACCCTGACACCGCCCACATGGGCGCACCTCGATATTCCCACCATCGACTTCCAGGCAATCAGCTACTATGCGGCGCCTGTCAAGAAGGAAGGTCCAAGGAGCCTCGATGAAGTGGACCCTAAAATCCTCGACACCTTCAACCGTCTGGGCATACCCATCGAAGAGCAGAAAGCGCTGTCGGGCATGGCCGTCGACGCTGTGATGGATTCCGTTTCCGTGCGCACCACACACCGCGAGCGCCTTGCCGAAATGGGCATAATATTCTGTTCGTTCAGCGAAGCTGTCCGCGACTATCCCGACCTCGTCCGCAAATACCTCGGCAAGGTCGTCGGCTACCGCGACAACTTCTATGCCGCACTGAACTCGGCAGTGTTCTCCGACGGTTCTTTCGTCTACATCCCCAAAGGTGTGCGCTGCCCCATGGAGCTGAGCACATATTTCCGTATCAATTCGGCGGGCACCGGCCAGTTCGAACGCACCCTCATCGTGGCCGACGACGATTCCTACGTGAGCTATCTCGAAGGATGCACGGCGCCCATGCGCGACGAGAACCAGCTGCATGCAGCCATTGTGGAAATAATTGTCGAAGACCGTGCCGAAGTGAAATACAGCACCGTACAGAACTGGTATGCCGGCGATCGCGAAGGACGCGGCGGTGTCTACAATCTGGTGACAAAGCGCGGGCTTTGCCGAGGCACCAACTCGAAACTTTCGTGGACGCAGGTGGAGACCGGCTCGGCGATAACATGGAAATACCCTTCCTGCGTTCTCTCAGGCGAAGGAGCCGTGGGCGAGTTCTATTCCGTTGCCGTGACCCGCAACCGCCAGCAGGCCGACACAGGCACCAAAATGATTCATCTGGCATCCGGCACTCGCTCCACTATAGTAAGCAAAGGCATATCCACAGGCCACAGCCAGAACAGCTACAGGGGCCTGGTGCGCGTGGCTCCCAAAGCCGAAAACTGCCGCAACTACACCCAGTGCGACAGCCTGCTGCTGTCCGACACCTGCGGCGCGCACACTTTCCCGGAAATCCAGGTGGCAAACCCATCGGCAGTGGTGGAACACGAAGCCACCAGATCCAAAATATCCGAGCAGCAACTGTTCTACTGCAACCAGCGAGGCATACCCACAGAGGAAGCCGTGGCCCTGATTGTGAACGGTTATGCCCGTGAAGTCATGAACAAATTACCCATGGAATTCGCCGTCGAAGCCCAGAAGCTCCTCGAAATAACACTCCAGGACTCCGTGGGCTGACAAAAGACATACTATCATGAAAGAAGCACTCTTAAAAGTAGAAAACCTGCGTGCCGGCATCGACGGCAAAGAAATCCTGCGCGGACTCAACCTTACCGTACATCCCGGCGAAGTGCATGCCATAATGGGGCCCAACGGCTCCGGCAAAAGCACTTTCGGGGGTGTGCTTGCCGGCGACCCGCGCTTCAGCGTGGAAAGCGGCTCTGCCACATTCCACGGAACCGACCTCTTCGGACTGTCTCCCGAAGACCGCTCCCACGAGGGGCTGTTCCTTTCGTTCCAGTATCCCGTGGAGATTCCCGGAGTAACCATGGTGAATTTCATGCGCGCCGCCGTGAACGCCAAACGCAAATATTTCGGCCAGGAACCCATGGGAGCCGCCGACTTTCTCAAGATGATGCGCCAGAAACGCGCAATCGTCGAGCTCGACAACAAACTCGCATCACGGTCGGTCAACGAAGGTTTCTCCGGCGGCGAGAAAAAGCGGAACGAGATTTTCCAGATGGCAGTGCTCGAACCCCGTCTGGCAATTCTCGACGAAACAGACAGCGGACTCGACATCGACGCACTGCGCATTGTCGCCGCCGGCGTGAACGCACTCAAGACCAACGACAACGCTACAATAGTGATCACACACTACCAGCGCCTGCTCGATTACATAAAACCCGACTTCGTGCACATTCTCTACAAAGGACAGATTGTGCACTCCGGCGGCCCCGAACTCGCTCTCGAACTCGAAGAAAAAGGCTACGACTGGATAAAACAACAGCACCAATCCTGACTCAGAACATGAAAAGCCTTTCACAATATATCGACCTTTACGCTGAATGCCGCCGGCAGCTGGACCTTGTTCCCAAGCCGATAGCGGCATTGCGTCCAAAGGCTCTCGACGCCCTCAGGGTTTTCTCGGAACAAACCATGAGGCGCGCGCCATACACAGAGGCGGCAATCGACCGGCTGCTTGAGCCCGACTACGGACTGAACATACAGCGTATGGGCTTCGCCGTGGACCTCTCGGCCACTTTCCGGTGCGAGGTGCCCAACATAAGCACCCTGCTCGGTGTGACATTGAACGACACATTCCGCCCCACCGAATCGCTGATGCGCAACATTCCCGAAGGCCTCACCGTGTGCTCTCTCACGAAAGCCGCCGCCGGGATGCCCTCGGTAGTCGAACGCTACCTCAACACCCTGGCCGCCGACAGTACGCCCCAGGCTGCCCTCAACACCCTGCTCTTCCAGGACGGCGTGTTTGTGTACGCGGCCAAAGGTGTTTCAGTGGAACGCCCCGTGCAGCTTGTAAATATCTTCAATGCTCCGGTGCCGCTTATGGCTCCACGACGTCTGCTGGTGGTGGCTGAACAGGGTGCTTCGCTGAGGCTGCTGTTGTGCGACCATTCGCAACGCAACGATATCGATTATCTGTCCAACGAAGTGATAGAAGTGTTCGTTCACCGCGATGCCAGTGTGGAGATATACACCATAGAGGAAAACGGCGCATCCACACGCCACATAACATCCTTCCACTGCCGCCAGGAAGAGGGCGCACGCCTTACTCTGAACACCAACACCCTGTCGACAGCCACGAGCACAGCCACATACACAATCGACCTCGCCGGTGCCGGTGCCGACACTAGACTCGGAGGCCTGGTAATCGCCGACGCCGGACAGACCGTGGTGCAGAACGTGGAACTCACTCACAGCGTCCCCGACTGCACAAGCACGCAGAACTTCAAATTCGCGCTCTCCGGCAAGTCCAAAGGCGCTTTCGGAGGCAAGATTGTGGTTAAGGAAGGTGCCGTGCGCACCAATGCCGCACAGACAAACCGCAACCTCATAGCTTCCGACGACGCACGAATGACCACTGCGCCGCAGCTCGAAATCTACTGCGACGACGTGAAATGCAGCCACGGCGCCACAACCGGCCAACTCGACCCGCTGGCTCTTTTCTACATGCGTTCCCGCGGTATCCCCGAAGCCGAAGCGCGCCTTATGCTCACACAGGCTTTCATGGCCGATGTTGTGGACTCCATTTCCTACGACCTCATCCGCGACCGTCTGCGCCAGCTTGTAGAGCGCCGGCTCAGCGGCGAAAAAGCGAGCTGCGCGGCATGCGCGGCAGAAAACACATGTCACTGCTGAACACATTCCCCGCAGAGTCGATCAGAGCCGACTTTCCCATTTTCGAGCGCAAGATCAACGGCAGACCGATTGTCTACCTCGACAATGCAGCCACAACCCAGGCACCGAAAAGTGTGATAAGCTCCATAAACGAGCATTACACAAACTTCCGCGCCAACGTGCACCGCGGCGTCCACACACTTTCCCAGGAAGCCACAGCCGCTATGGAAGCCGCCAGGGAAGCCGCCAGGCGATTCATAGGCGCCGCATCGACCGACGAGATAATATTCACGCGCGGAACCACCGAGGCCATCAATCTCGTAGCATCGTCGTACGGCGAACTCCTGCGCCCCGGCGACAGAGTGATTCTCACAGCCATGGAGCACCATTCCAACATTGTTCCATGGCAGATGCTCCGCAGCCGCAAAGGTATCGAAATCGACGTAGTGTCCATACTCCCCGACGGAAGTCTGGATATGGAAGTCTATGCCGCGCTGTTCACCGACCGCACAAGGCTGGTGGCCGTTGCGCACGTATCCAACGTGCTGGGGACTGTCAATCCTGTGGCGGACATGGCACGGATTGCACACGACAACGGTGCGCTTATCCTTGTGGACGGTGCCCAGGCGGTGGCACACACTACAGTGGATGTGGCCGGAATCGGTGCCGACTTCTATGTCTTTTCCTCACACAAGATGTACGGCCCCACCGGCATAGGCATACTCTACGGTCGCCGCAGCCTTCTCGAGGCCATGCCGCCATACCAGGGCGGCGGCGAGATGATCGGCCATGTGAGCTTCAACCATACCACCTGGGCCGACCTGCCATATAAATTCGAGGCCGGCACCCCGGACTATATAGGAGCCGCCGCATTCGCCCGCGCCGTGGAGTTTCTGGAAAACATAGGTCCCGACAAAGCCGGAGCCTACGAGCACAGCCTCATGGAATACGCACTCGAAGGCATGTCCGGTATCGAAGGCATAAGGCTGTTCGGAACAGCTTCCGGAAAGGCCGCCGTGATTTCCTTCCTCATAGGAAAGGCTCACCACTACGACACGGGGGTGCTGCTCGACCATCTCGGAGTGGAGGTTCGCACCGGCCACCATTGTGCCCAGCCGCTGATGGAGACTCTCGGAATCGAAGGCACCGTGCGCGCGTCGCTGGCAATGTACAACACCAAAGCCGATGTCGACGCTTTCGTGGCGGCGCTTGCCAGAATTGCGCCCATGCTCGCTTGAACAAGCTCCTTGACACAAAAAAGCGGAAAACTGTTCGGTTTCCGCTTTTTCGTGTTATCTGTTGCGGCCTCTCTCCGGCCGTCCCTGCGGAACCGAAGAAGGATTGGACGGCAATCCGCCGTTGCCCGGACGCACATTTTCCCCGGCACCCGGAATCAGAGGCTTGCCGTTCGGAATCTGGCCGCCTCCGCCGTTCTGCGGAGGTCGCCATTGTGGTGGCTTTGCACCGGGAATTATAATCGAACCAGGGCCGTTTCCTATCACCGGTGGTGCCGGAGGCAGAAAGCCGGGAGAATAGACCGGGCTGTAGAACGGATAGTCGAGACCAAAATAAGGGCCGCCGTTGTAGCCGCCGTAGTACGGTATGCCGCTTCCATAGTAATATGGAGAGGATATGCCTGAATCCATGTCCACGCCAAAGCCAAGATCCGCGCACGATGCAAATCCTATAGCGGCCACAGAAGAAACCAATAACACTTTTATTCCCTTCATAACTGCTATTTTTTTACAGATATAACAACCGTGCAGGCATGTTCGTTCGCCCTTGCGAATCAGAGATACCTGTGTTCCAGCCTTGAATATGCTTCGGTGGTCTTGAACTTCGCAAGCCAGATGTTCAGCGAATCAAGCAATGCGCTGTCGCCAGGCGCTACGGCCCACACCTGCTTCTGATTGAACGATACGGGAGTGGAAATGTCAAGCTCAGGATAGTCTTCCGCAACACTCTCTGCCACACGCCGGCTCACCACAGCACGCGGAATTACACCACGTGCCGTGAGGATGGCAAGATGCTCGCCGTTATGTCCGGGAATGGACTTGAGATAGACGGTATCGCCCATCTCGCCGCTCATGTTCTCCATACGTAATCGTGCCGGCGACCCGGCTGGGAGATACACCGTGTCGCCGCGTAGGTCCAGTTGCCCGTTCACCGGCACGCTGCCGTCGGCAAGACGCCTTTGCACGAGCACCTGCCGGTCGAGATAAACGGCATCGGTAAGAGGGAAGTAATCCGCAACCCTGGAGGTGGCGGCGATGTTGGCCACAATAAGGTCGAAACGGCCGTCGTAGAGCCCCTGGAAGGCACTCTCGAGATTGCTCACCGGACATATGGAAAGCTCCATGCCATGCTCTGCCGCGAGAACCCGCAGCAGTTCATAATCGAAGCCTTCGGCGCTGTCGTTCTCGAAAGTATAGGTCGTGGGCGACATTTCGATGGCCACAGCCAGAGTGTCGCCGCGCGGCCGTTGATATTCCATCACCAGCGATGATGTGCCGCCGGTACATCTGCGGCCAATGCCTATGGCCACGAGTACGGCCGTGGCCAGCCCTATGAGTATCGTTGTTCGTCTGCTTTCCTTCATTGTCTATAGTGTCAGTCGATACACTATAAACAAGCAGCAGGGTTTAAGGTTGCTTTTCCAGAACCTCCAGAAGAGCATCGGAAAGCAGCGAGCCCCACAGACGGTAGCCGGCGGATGTGAAGTGCACGCCGTCGCGGCCAAGCACCTGTGCCTGCTTCATTTTCGCTGCCGCACCCGTGCCTCCGGCAAGTTCGTATGTGTCGTAGAGAGGAATACCGTGCTCACGGGCATATTCCGCCACAACATTGCGTGCGCGCAGCACCTTGGTGTTCACTGTCATCCCGGCCTGGCGCCGGCGGCCACGACGCCAGCGATAGCGTTTGCGGTAGCACTCGGTGGGTGTTACAAGCATTATCTTGGCCTGCGGACTATAGCGGCGGATGTCGGCGATAAGAATGTCCATGTCGGTGGCAAGACTTTCTTCAGTGAATGTTCCGAAAGCCTCGTTTGTGCCCAGAGCTATTATTACCAGATCGGGCGAGAGCTGTCGCAGCTCCTTGCCGAAACGGTCGACTTCGTTATAGGTCGAATAGGTGGCTCCGTTGTTGCCTATGGAGTGAAACAGCACACCAGGATTACCGTTCTCGAGCACTACGCCTGCGATTGTGGTTTCGGCATCACAGGCCACGCGCATGTGCAGGTCGGTCATGGCGCTGTCGATGTTCACATGCGAAGCCGACACTATGCTGTGCTCTACAGCCTGCGCCACATCGCTGCCGTATACGGCCTTTATCTCAGGCTCCGGTCCGCGATAGAGAATGCGCAGCTGGTTTGCCTCCGTGGGCACAGTGATATGAAATGTAGTCTCATGGTCGAGAGTCTGCACTCCGATACCCGTGAAAGGCATATCGGTGGGCCACGGCTGCTTGAGCAACCTCGAAGCCACCGTGGGGCCGGTGGTGCTGAACGTGTAGTCGTTGGGCTGGTTGGTGCCGGCTATCTTGAAAGGGATTATCAAGCCTCGCCCGGCATTGCCGGCTGCCCGGTTCAGACGCTGGCGCACGACATCGCCGCCGAAGTCGGCCTGGATGTGCGAGTCGCCCAGATAGACAATCCTCAGAATGCTGTCGCCGGCGGCCGCACCGGCGAACTTGGCAGCCAGAGCCGTCCAGTCGTCGCCGTTCATCTGCACACGGTTGGCATCGAGTTTCACAAAAGGATATGCGCCGTAGTCGATGGTGTCTTCTCTGTGGTTTACCTCCAGGCGCGGATCGACACGTGTCGACGTGGCCGTGCTGTCGGCCGGTGTGTTACTGCCGCCGGCCGTCATTGCGGTGGCCAGCATGGCTGCGGAAAGGCATATGCTCAATTTCATTCGGATAATGCTTTTTTCAGTGCGGAAGCGAATTCCTCGGCGAGGACCTTGCCTCCGGCATGGTTCAGATGGATATAGTCGGCGTTCACCAGTGAGCGGCGGCGCCATTCGACAATGGAATTTTCGCCGCCCTGGGCGGCCCGTAAATCGTAGAAGTGCACGCCGGCGTCGCTGGCGGCTTTGCGCTGTGCGTCTGTCATGGCGTTGCATGTTGGCAGGGAATTCACCGAAGAGCCGATTTTGGCCCCACGGTCGGCGATGCCCATAACAAGAATATCAGCCTTGGGATAGCATGCCTCAAGATGGCGGATGGTCCGTGTGATACCTTGTCCGTAAGCTGTGTATTGGGTCTGTTCTGCCGAAAGGGCGTTGACGCCGAACTCGAGGATGATGAGGGCATAGCTGTCGGCCAGAGACATGTCGGCGTTGGTGCGTGCGAGAGTCAGTCCCGAAGTGCCGCGCACCGACATGCAGTCAACCGCAATGCCTGCTGCGCCGTCGAGAAACACACCCAATGCTGTCACCGCCGGAGACGAACAGCTTACGGTGAGGCTGGTGGTGGCTCCATCAAGAACCACATCCACAGGCTTTGCCGTGGGGGCTATCGCGAACTCGCGGCTTTGTCCGTCGATATCCATGGTCACAGTAGCGCTGTCGCTGGCAAGCAGTCGCAGCGCCGAACGTTGCCAGCTGCCTGTGGTTGCCGACTGGGAGGAGCCGCGGTATGTAGCCCTGGCGGTTACGCCTTCGACCCTTGCATATTCTCTGCTCAGAGTACGCACGCTGTCACGACGGCTCATACCAAGTACATTGGTGCACTTCCATCCGCTTCCGCCCTGGCGCACACTGCGTCTGAATCCCGGAAAATCGCTGTGAAGATTCATATAGCCCACACCGGAGCCACCGAACTCTTCCTGAAGAATAGCCCGCAGGTCCTGCACGAAAATGTCGCCTTCGATATATGAATCGCCCACGACAGCAATACGCACTATACCGGAAGCGACATTCTGCAGCGCCGCTTTCAGTCGCGGAAGCATGGCCCCGCCGGTGTAGTTCTCTATCAGCACATGCCCTTCGGCATCCACCGGCGCGCATGTAAGAGGTGCGACCCAAGGCCTCGGACTTGCTACGGTGCTGTCGACCGCGACGTTATCGGATGGTATGCTGTCCGATACAATGCTGTCGGCGGCGGCGCCTGGCAGTTCCGCACCCCCGCCATGCGGTGTTTCAGCGGCAGGCAAATCACTGTCTATGCCAATCAGCGCCTCAAGCTCAGGGTCTACGGCAAGGCTAACGGCAGCACCCAATGCATCATCAGCCCGTGGAAGGATGTCGGACAGCAGATTGAAATCTTTCAGACGGTTATCGGTAAGCCGGCTCCATGGCAACGCGGAGGCAAGCATAAGCAGCCCCAATGCGGTGACTACCAGTGTGACTGTGTGGCGTGTGGAAGAATCGTTCATTGCTTTACAGGATGGAGAGACTGCCGGTAATGCGTCCGGCTACAAAGAATAATCCTCGAGCACAGAAAGCAGAGTCTTTGCCTTACTCTGCGTTTCCTCCCACTCTTCTTCCGGCAAAGAAGCGCCGGTGATGCCGCCACCGCTATATACACACCAACCGGTTTCGTCGAAGTGCATGCAACGGAGCATCACATAGGCATAACCTTCGCGATTATTACAAATTACGCCACCATAGAAATTGCGGGGGCATAGCTCATGCTCTGCAATCTCCCTCATCGCCTTCCCGCGTGGCCAGCCGGCCACAGCAGGCGTGGGATGCAGACCGGCGGCGAAATCGGCCACCGACAGTTCCCGCTCTCCGTCCATGGCAACGGCATAGATGTCGGTGCAGAGATGTTTCACGGCGTTGCTGTAGCACAATTCGCGCCGTTCGCCAGTTTCAAGGGCAAAGCCTCCGGCGGCAATCCTTTCAGAGATGTCTTCGACTACGTAGTTGTGCTCGTCGATGTTCTTCTGCGACCATGAAGCCGCACTGTCTGCTGCCATGGAGCCGGCAAGGGCTATCGTGTGCAGCCTGCCATCCATTCTTTCGGCAAGCAGTTCCGGGGTGGCTCCCATCCAGTAGCCAGCTTCAGGCATGTGGAAGAAAAAGCGGAGAGAGCCGCCCAACCGATTGAAATAGTCATGAGCCATTGCCGCGACAGCACCCGGAGAGAACATTTTCCATTGCCCGCATATCGTACGGCATATCACGGTTTTGCACCTGTCGACGGCAAGCCGACCTGCAAGTTCTCCTATCGACTCCATGTAATAATCCCGTGGAGTGCTGCGGCGGCACACCTGCATAGGGAACGTACAGCCCGGCCATGGGCTGAGGCGCACATCGCCTTCGGCAGGATAGAACGACAAAAAGCCTTCGCCTGGCTTCATCACAGCCACAAACGGCTCGCCCGAGCCAAGCCTCAGCTCAAGCTCGCGCATCGAATCCTGCCCGAATGTGCACCGGATCATCCCACTACGTGTCCTGTAAGGTCGAAGCCGCACGACGAATCCACATGCACGGTGCATATGTCGCCGGGCTTGAGCCTGGTATCCTTGGATATGAGAACGTTGCAGTCCACCTCCGGCGAATCGAACTCGCTGCGCCCCACATAGCAGTCGGGTTCCTCGCGGTCGACAATCACCTTGATTTCCGAACCAGCCTTAGCGGCGGCATGCTCGAAAGCGATGTCCTGTTGCAAAGCCATCAGCCGGTCGAGACGCTTCTGTTTCACATCTTCGGGTATGTTGTCTTCAAGGTTGCGTGCCGCATATGTATCGTCCTCCTCGCAATAGGCGAATGCACCCATGCGTTCGAACCGCTGGCGGCGCACGAAGTCCATCAGTCTTTCGAATGCGTCCTCGTCCTCTCCCGGGAAACCCACCATAAGCGTTGTGCGGATGTGTATGCCCGGAACCTCGCGACGGATTCGCGCCAGCAGTTCCTCTGTCTCGGCCGCGGTGATATGGCGCCGCATGTTGGCCAGCACAGCATCATCGATATGCTGCAGGGCTATGTCGAGATATTTGCACACATTGGGGTGCGAGGCCATTACCGGAAGTATGTCGTAGGGGAAACCGGCGGGATAGGCATAGTGCAGGCGCAGCATTTCCACACCCTCGATGCGGGCAAGGGTGTCGATCAGTTCCGCCAGCGGCGAACGGTCGCCTGCCATGCCGAGATCGCTGCCGTAGGCCGAGAGATCCTGGGCTATAATGTTGAATTCCTTAACGCCTCCGGCCACAAGCGCACGCACCTCGTCGGCGATTTCCCCGATGGCGCGTGAATGGTGCCTACCGGTGATGAGCGGAATTGCGCAGAAGGCGCAGAAACGGTTGCAGCCCTCCGAAATCTTTATGTAGGTATAGTGAGGAGCCGTCGACAGTCTGCGTTCCCAAGGCCTGGCCGGAGTTTCGCCTGCGGCAAGCACATCGGCAATGCCGCTCCAGTCGAATTTGCCGTAGAGGCCATCGAGTTCGGGCATTTCCTCGGCAAGCTCGCCGCGATAGCGCTCGCTGAGGCATCCCATGGCGAACACACGGCCGACTTTGCCCTGCTGCTTGAGCGCGATTGCCTTCAATAGCATGTCGATGCTCTCTTCCTTGGCATCGCCGATGAATCCGCAGGTGTTCACCACCACATCGTCGCCGGCCTGGGGTTCTCCGTCGAAAACGACATCGATTCCGCGGCCGGCCATCATGGCCGCCAGCCGCTCGCTGTCGACAAGATTCTTGGAGCATCCCATGCTCACAATCACTGCTCTGCTCATTTGCGGTCGCCGAAGAGCGATTGCACGAAAGCCTGCTTGTCGAAGAGCTGAAGGTCGTCGATGCCTTCGCCAAGTCCTATGTATTTAACAGGAATCCTGAACTGGTCGCTGATGCCTATCACCACACCGCCACGGGCTGTTCCGTCGAGCTTTGTAACTGCAAGATGGGTAACCTGCGTGGCCGCGGAGAACTGGCGGGCCTGCTCAAAAGCGTTCTGTCCTGTGGAGCCGTCGAGCACCAGCAACACCTCGTCGGGAGCGCCGGGAACGACTTTTTCCATGGTTCGCTTGATTTTGCTGAGCTCGTCCATGAGGCCTTTCTTGTTGTGCAGGCGGCCTGCGGTATCGATAATCACCACATCGGCATCGTTGGCTACTGCCGACGACAGTGTGTCGTAGGCTACTGCTGCGGCATCGGATCCAAGCTGCTGTTTCACCACGGGCACTCCGGCACGGCGGCCCCACTCGTCGAGCTGCTCTATGGCGGCGGCTCGGAATGTATCGGCTGCGCCGAGCACCACTTTCTTGCCCGCGGCCTTGAAATGAGCCGCGAGTTTGCCGATGGTTGTGGTTTTGCCCACACCGTTCACACCAACTACCATAATGACATATGGCTTGCGGCCTGAAGGCAGGCCATATCCGGCCTCATCGCTGTCGTTTTCGGCCAGAAGGTCTGTTATTTCCTCGCACAGCAGTTTGTTGAGCTCGTCCATGTCCACGTACTTGTCGCGGGCGGCACGTGCCTGGATGCGTTCGATAATCTTTATGGTTGTCTCGGCACCTATATCGCTGGTTATGAAGATTTCCTCGAGTTCGTCGAGAAACTCGTCGTCGATTGTGCGGCGGCCTGCTATGGCACGGCGCAACTTCCCGAAAACACCTTCTTTGGTTTTCTGCAAACCCTTGTCGAGTGTCTCTTTTTTGTTTTTACTGAATATATCGAAAAAACCCATGATATGATGATTGGTGTGAAACTGCCGTTTGCGAATAATTTATCCCACAAAATTACACAAAAAGCGGCATTCCGGCAATTTTGGGAACGCTCTTATTAAAACAGTACGGCCTACAGCGATTTCATTATTCCAGCGGATTGCCTGCCGGGAACACCAGAATGCCCCGCTCGAGCGCACGCTGCCGCAAGCCATTGAGCAATACCACATCGAACTGGCGGCGACGCGCGTTCAGCAGGCGTTCGCGCACCAACGGACGCGCAGCCTCAAAAGGCATTGCGCTGCCGGCTCCGATGTATTCGCTGATACACAGCAGATATGTGAAACCGCCTGCACTCACTTCCAACGGGCGGCCGGAACGCAGGAAAGAATCGGCTCCCGAGGCGAAGTCGTAGGGTATGCGTGTCTCTATCTGTTCCCAGTCCACCCAGCGGTCGCGGAAATAATCGTAGTGTATGGCTCCGGTAGCCTCCTTCTCGAGCTGGTCCAGATCCACAGGACGGTCCGAACGGTAAAGCCGTCGCAACCGTGGCAGCTGGGGCGCCTGGTCGGCGACTTTGAGGTAGATTCCTTTCACGAGGGGACGTTCGAGCACAAATTCGTCGGCATGGGCGTTATAGTACGCCTTGAGGCTGTCTATTCCGAACTCGGCGGCATCGGCACGAGAGGCCATAATCCTTCTGTAGCTGTCCATAATCAGCTCCAGACGGTACTCTTCGGTGAGCCTGTCGATCTGTTCCATATCAATGTCGGAAGCGGCGACATCGGACACCAGACGGGCATCGACCCAGCGTCGCACGTAAGCCCTGGCCATGGTTGCGCTGTCGTCGGGGGCAAGCATGGGAGGGACGTTGGCCGCGACCTCTGCCGTTGTGAGGACACTGCCCCCCACTGCGGCGACAGCATCGGCAGGTATAGAAGAATCGCCGCCCCCGGAGCAGGATCCCGCGAGGGCTGCGACAAGGACGGCGATTATAGGTGATTGTTTCATTCCTGATGGGCCTGCGTTTCGCGTTTGAGCTGCTCGAACACCTTGTTATTGACTTTCACGGTGTACTTGCGCCTGAGTTCCTCCACCCAGCGGCGGTCGAGTTCAGCCTGGTAGTCGGTGACGGCTGCACCACGCACATCGGCAGCCTCTTCGGGAGCATCGATTATCCTTCCCTTGTAGGCTGCAAATGCCTTCCAGCTTGTCGAAGCCTCTGCAGCAGCTTTGTCGCCGTCGAATGCCAGATAGTCGGTGATGGGATTCTCGCCCTTGGCGGCAATAACGCGCTCCACCTTCACATCGTTTCCGAAATGGCGGCGCATGTCGGCTACAAAAGCGACGGGATTGTCGGTGCTCAGACTGTCGGCATAGCGGAGAGCGACCTGCATAACAGAGTCGCTGGAAGCGAACAGCACAAAGCTTTTGAATTTAGGCTGCTGCCATGCATAGCGCGAGGCATTTGCGCGGAAATACGCATTGAGGCCTTCGCTGTCGCGGGCGGCACGGTCCCACACATTGCGGTTGGAGATTTCATAAAGCAGAATGCCGTCGCGGTACTCGTTGAGCAGATTGCGGTATTCGGCGTTCTCGGAAGCAAGATTGTCGCGATACTGTGCCTCGAGCGCATTCAGCAGCATGCCGTGGGCGGCGCCACCGATAAGACTTACAGCATTGTCCACATCGGTGGAGAGTGTGCGGGGCACCGAAGGCATCACCTGGTCGAGTGTGATGGGCGCACCACCGTCGAAGGTGGCAACCACCATGTTTTCACCGTACAGACGCGATATGGCTGTGGAGTCGTAGCCTCCGTTGTCTTTGATGATTTTGCCTATTTTCTTCAGAGCCTTGGGCAGCACTTTGGCATGGCGGGTGGCAATGAGCCGGTCGCGGACTGCCATCTCGGGCATATTGCCACGCTCGTCCTTGCTCATGGCGCGCATGATATCGCCACGTACCTCGTCGAGGGGTTGCAGCATGCGGCTGTCGAGCTTGTGGATAATATGATAGCCGAAACGTGTTGCAAAAGGTTCGGAAATCTCACCGTCGGCAAGAGCGAAGGCTACGCTGTCGAATTCGGCCACCATCGCGCCGCTGCCAAACCAGGGAAGTTCGCCGCCGTTGCGGGCGGTACCGGGATCCTGGGAGTGGAGGCGGGCGAGTTCTTTGAAGTCGGCTCCGTTTTTGGCCTCATTATACAGCGAGTCGATACTGCGACGTACTTCGGCGATTTCCTGCTCGCTACGGCCACGGGTGAGACGCAGAATATGCTCTACCAGCACCTCGCCGCGGGTCGGACGGCGGCTGTCGACGCGTATTATATGGTAGCCGACTCCCGAATTCACAACTTCGGAAATTCCGCCGACAGGCGTTTCGTACGCCACCTTCTCGAAAGCATAAGGATATCGGTCGGGGATTATAAAGCCCATGCGGCCACCGTTCTCGGCACTGTGGCGGTCGGCAGAATACTGCTTCGCGGCATCCTCGAATGTCGTTTTACCACTGACAATAGCCTTGCGGATAGAATCCAGCCGCATTTCGTTGCCTTCGTCGAGGCGCAGCATCACATGGCTTACCTCCACTTCCTCGCGCCTGCGGCTGTAGGCTTCCTCGATGAGCCGTTTCTCGACTTCAGTGTCGCGCATATATGGGCGCGCGAGTTCGTTGCGAAAGGTTGCCAGCTCGTTACGGAATGTCGAAGTGGTGTCGATGCCGGCATGCTCGGCATCGGCGACTTTGAGTTTATAGTCCACGAACATACCCAGATACTGGTCCAGCGTCTGTGGCTGCACCTGCTGGGTGTTGTTCTTATTGTAGAGATATTTGAACTCGCTCAGCGGTATGTCATGACCGTCGACGGTGAGAAGCACGGGGTCGTTGCCGGCTCCGGCAGCGGATGCCATAAGCCCCATACCCGCAATGGCGACTGCTAAAACTTGTTTTTTCATTCAAAGAAAGGCGTTCTGATAGGTTCTCCCCTTCCGGGGTCTAATAAGATTAACGCTGCTCCAGGAATTTTATTGTATGTGGCATCAGTGGTTGCCGGTGCTGTAGTTGGGCGCTTCGCTGGTTATTGCCACATCGTGCGGATGGCTCTCGGCCACACCGGCGTTGGTGATGCGCACAAACTGTGCATGGTGCAAATCGTCTATGGTGCGTGCACCGCAGTAGCCCATGCCGGCACGCAGGCCGCCAAGCATCTGGTACACCACTTCGTAGATGCTGCCTTTATAGGGCACGCGTGCTGCGATGCCTTCGGGAACTAGCTTTTTGACATCGTTCTCGCCACCCTGGAAGTAACGGTCCTTCGAACCCTTCTCCATGGCTTCCAGCGAACCCATGCCGCGATAGGTCTTATATTTTCGGCCGTTGAAGATTATGGTGTCGCCGGGGCTTTCCTCCACGCCTGCAAGCATTCCGCCGAGCATCACGGAAGTGGCACCAGCGGCAAGCGCTTTCACTATATCGCCACTGTAGCGTATGCCGCCGTCGGCGATAATAGGAATTCCGCTGCCCTCCAGGGCCTTGGCTACGTCGTACACTGCGGTGAGCTGGGGAACGCCCACACCGGCGATTATGCGGGTTGTGCATATGGAGCCGGGGCCGATTCCCACTTTCACACCGTCGGCGCCTGCATCGACAAGATAGCGAGCGGCCTCGCCTGTAGCTATGTTGCCCACAACCACATCAATCTGCGGGAAGGCACGTTTGATTTCCTTGAGCACACCCACCACTCCTTTGGTGTGGCCATGGGCAGTGTCGATCACTATGGCATCCACGCCGGCTTCGACAAGCGCCGAGGCACGTTCCATGGAATCGGGAGTCACGCCCACGCCGGCAGCCACCCTCAGGCGGCCAAGCGAGTCCTTGCAAGCGTTGGGTTTGTCTTTGGCCTTGGTTATATCCTTATATGTAACCAGCCCGATGAGCTTGCCTTCGCCATCGACAACTGGCAATTTCTCGATTTTGTGCTGCTGAAGAATTTCGGCAGCCTCCTCGAGGTTGGTGGTGGTGGATGTTGTCACCAGATTGGTGGAGGTCATCACACTGTCGATGCTCCTCTGGAGATCACGCACGAAGCGCAGGTCGCGGTTGGTGACAATGCCCACCAGTTTTCCGTCGCCGTCGACCACAGGTATGCCGCCGATGTGATATTCCTTCATCATGGCAAGCGCATCTGCCACACTGCTGCCACGGCGGATTGTCACCGGGTCGTAAATCATGCCGTTCTCGGCACGCTTCACAGTGTGCACCTGCCTGGCCTGCTCGGCAATGCTCATGTTCTTGTGGATTACGCCGAGGCCACCCTCACGGGCTATGGCTATGGCCAGAGAGCTCTCGGTCACCGTATCCATCGCCGCCGATACCAGAGGCACGTTCAGTTTTATGTTGCGGGAAAATTGGCCACTGAGGTTGACTTCGCGGGGAAGCACTTCGCTATAGGCCGGAATCAGCAGGACATCGTCGAAGGTCAATCCATCGGTCCTGACACGGTCTGCAATAAACGACATAGGATAGCTTGCTTTGAGTTTTATTGCGTGCAAAGTTAGTCATTTTTTTGCAATCTTTCAGTTTCACCGCCCAGCGGGAAACAAAAAAAATTGATTGTCTCGCGACAACCAATCCAGTTAACCTTAAATCTATACCATGAAAAACACGATGCAAAGGTATGGCCTTCACGCATGGTTCGCAAGCAAACCGCCAATAAATTCAGTTAATATTAACATCATTTAAGAGCGGAAGTCAAACGCCAAGACCTCACAGCGGATTTTTGTAATTCCAAACATGTTTGCACCGGCAATATGCCACAAAGCACGTACATATGCCCAGCCCACAGCCTGAATACATATTTAACATTCCGAAACATTATATTCACACAAACCGCAATATACATATCAACAGATGATTACTCAGCCGGAGATATTAAAAATTACGGTTTACGGATTCATGGTTCCAGGCGCACATACACCAAGCCGAGGTCATTCCGAGGCCAGCGACACCCTGCAGGAGTTCAATGTGTCAGCCCTTTTTTCAGCTCTTCAAGCAGAGCATTTATCTGACCGAGCAGCGAAACACACTCGTCGTTCACGATTTCCGACACCGGAGGACGCGGTTCGTCTACGGGCAGTGCATATACCTGGCTCTTAATCCTTGCGGCGACCTCAGCGGCCGTAAGGCCGCTGCGCCTCATCACCCTTGCCACACGCATGGGCATGGGACTTTCCACACGCCATTCGGCATCGGCTACTCGGTTGAGACGGCTTTGATAGAATATCGCCGTCTCCACAAACAGCAGGCCGTCCTTACCCGGCGTTTCCGCGGCAAGAGAGTTCACCACCGCAGGGTGTACAATGGCGTTGAGGCGCCCCAGAAGCCCTGCATCGGAAAAAACGGCAGCAGCGAGCCTGCGGCGGTCGATATTTCCATCCACAATGGCCTCGCAGCAAATCTCGCCGGCAATACGCGCCTTGATGCCGGCGTCAGCATCCATGATGCGCCGGGCATGGATGTCGCTGTCCAGCACCTTGTAACCTTTCAGGCGCAATACTTCGCTCACCACACTTTTGCCGGAGCCTATGCCGCCGGTAATGGCAATGAGAATCATAACTGTTCGATTATATACTCGGCGCTGTCGGCACTCAGCTGCACATTCTGCAGATTCTGAGGCACATCGGTGAGCCGCAGACGTATTTTGCTGCGTTTGCGGGAAATACGCCTGTAGTCGGCTATAACGCGGAAATGCGGGTCGGAATTGGTGTAGGCGCTCATGGGCACCATATACATCACCTCAATCTGCGCCGGGAAAGTGATGAGTTTTATATTCGCCGGCACGTTCACGGGTTCGATTACCACGCGCCGACGCTTCATGATAAGAGGCTCTGCCTCTATGGTGACGTCCACACTGTCGGGAATCGCACGTGTTCCCGGAGGCGGAAGCAGGCGCAGACGCCGTGTCTGCTGGCCTTCCACAGCCTCGAGACTCAGGGCCTCGGTGTTTATGTAGTCAACCCCCGAAGGCAGATGTCCACCGAGAGCATACAGCTTCACACTGTCGGGCGCAACCCTCGGCCGGCCGCTGAGCGATGCCCTGGGTCCGGGAGTCGCCTGCACATTGGCACGCACCGGAAGTTTGAAACCTGGATGTGTGGTAAATGGAATCGATATGGAGTCGGGATAGAGAACGCTGACCTGAGAGCCTCCCGAGGCGTTTCTTGCAAGCGCCTTAAGCTCGGCATTGCTGAGGTGCATGTATTCACCGGAGCGGTACACGCGAAAGTCGATGTTCACTCCCGGAGTATCGCCGAGGGACATCTTCAACAGCTGCGTTCCACGGGCGCGGAGATTCACGGTGAGCGCATCGGGACCTTTGGAAAGGAGCGTAACCGAGTCGGGGACATGGGTTATGCGCACAGGCATCCGCAGATCGTACTGTTCTTCCTCGTTAAGGGCAAGGACTCCCCATAGAACCGCCGAGATAAACAGAAAGAGCATGAACATGAGCACATCGCGCCCGCGAGGCGAACGGATTGCCTCGCCGGCGCGGCGCAGTAGCTCTTTGAGTCTATCCATAATTCCACGGACCTTCCGGTCCGTCGTCGGGCATTACTTGCCCTGGTTGTTCTGGTTCTGTTCGGCAGCTGCGGCAGCATCCTCGGAGGACACATACACGCTGGTCTTGTCGATGCGCAGGCTCACGCCGTTGCTCACTTCCACCACGAAGTAGGTGGGTTTCACATCGCGGATGATGCCGTGGATGCCTCCTGCGGTGACAATCTTGTCGCCTTTGCCAAGAGCATCACGCATTTTCTGAACTTCTTTCTGGCGTTTCTGCTGGGGTCGGATCATGAAGAAGTAGAACACCACGAAGATTGCCACTATCATCAGCAGCGAACCCATTCCACCGCCGAGGAATCCACCTTCAGCAGGCTGTGCTGCAGCGGGTGCTGCGTCGCAAAGAATCGTAAACATAGTATATCGTATTTGTTATTTGCTTATTATGCCGTCGTCGTTGAGTTTGCGCACCACCGAGAAGAGTATGCCGTTGATAAACTGGCCGCTCTTGGGCGTGCTGTAGTCGTTGGCGATTTCGATGTATTCGTTCATAGTCACCGGCACGGGGATACTGGGGAAGTTTATTATTTCGGCAATCGCCGTCATCATAACCACAATATCCATGAATGCCAGACGCTCGGAATCCCACTGTTCGGAGTTGATGAAGCTGTCGATCAGAGCGCGGTATTTTTCCCTGTTTTCCACCACCAGCTCGAAGAGACATGCCCCGAAGCGCTCGTCGTCGGTGTTCATGAACATCGGCAGCAGTTCGATCTGTCCGGCGGAAGTCTCCGCGTCATCGGCATCTTCACCCTCTGCCTTCGGCGCAGCGTAGCTCCGGCGGATTGTCTTTAGGGCGAAAGTGCTCATTATGGCCAGGTCGTCGTTCCAGTACACGCTCTTTGTCTCCATCAGTTCGGCGAAATCGTCGGACGGCAGCACGATGGAGCGGAGCACCTCGCGCCAGAAAGCGGCATCGGTGGCGAAATCGCCGGCCGGGCTATCCATGTATTCGGCGTAGAGCTTCGACTTTATTATGCTGTCGAGAATCCGCGTGGCGGCGATATCGAAGTCGCGCCATGTGGCTGGATCGGCCTCGGGATGCTCCACGGTGTAGTCGGTGAGCGCGGTGCAGTTGCGCAGTGCTTGCACAAGCAGGTTGCCGGTGAACCTGCTGCTGGGGTTGAGCTCCTCCTCTTTTGGAAGATATTTTTTCTTGGCTGCCTCCTGGCGTTCGAGCTGAAGTTCGGTGAGCGCTATCGGGAGCACCAGCAGGGCATGATAGAGATCGTAGGCGCGACGCAGACTCTCGTCGAGGTCGTTGCGTGCCTTGTCGTAGCTTGCCCTTGTGTCGTCGAAACCGCCGAGAGTCGTCGCGAGCAGCTTAAGTCCCTGGTCGAAACCCACATGCGAGAAATTCTCATCGCGGCGCAGGACGCGCTCAACACCTTTGTGCTTGCGCACCACTTCGGTGAAAATCGAATTCCAGAAATCGACATCGTCGGCCATGGTGAGCTTGCGCTTGCGGCGATAGGCTGCATACAGCGGATGGCGACCGATGGTTTCCATAAGATCTTCCAGACAGGAATCGAATATCGTGAAGCGGTCGCGGTTGGCGGCCAGCATGGCCTGCACGACATTGTTGGCAGCAAGCGCACGCCCTACCCTGTTCTTCTTTATGCCCTGGTCGGGAAGAAGAGTCATGCCGTTGCCGACGCCAACAGGAATCGACGACAGTTTGAGCAGCAGTATTATGAAATCCTGATGTACCGAATAGGCGAAACGGCGGTCGCGCGAGGCTTCGGCATCGGGAGCTGGGGCAAGGCGGAAATCGCTCCGGGTCAGCAGATATGAATAGAGTATCTGAACGGTTTTAATGCGTATCAGGCTGCGATTGATCATACGGGAATGTACCTTTCTGTTTTTTGCAGATGCAAAATTACGATTTTTTTAGCAACCCTCAAACTATTCTCCCGGGAACATTTCGCGCAACATGCGCGCCAGAGCATGCAGAGGCAGCCCCATCACATTGTAATAGCAGCCTTCGATGCCGGAAATTCCCACGGCTCCTATCCATTCCTGGATTCCATAGGCTCCGGCCTTGTCGTAGGGTCTGTAGGTGTCGACATAATCCTCGATTATGCTCTGCTCCAGATGGTCGAATGTCACACATGTGTGCACACCTATTGTCCGTGATGCCTCGGCGGAGGTCACCGTAACCCCGGTCACCACGGTGTGAGTGCGTCCCGAAAGGCTACGCAACATCTCTATGGCATCGTGTCGGTCGTGCGGCTTGCCGAGGATTTTTCCGTCGAGTATCACAACGGTATCGGCTGTAATCACTATCCCTTTGTCGCCTAGCAGGTCGCGGTAGGCGCCTGCCTTGAGCCGCGACAGATACTGCGGCACTTCCTCAGCCAGGATATCCAACGGATACACCTCTTCTACCTCTCTGCCGTCGGCAATATCGAAATCACCCACAATCATTCCAAGCAGTTCGCGCCGGCGAGGCGATTTCGAGGCCAGCATAACATGCCGGCCGTTAAGTCCCGGAACAAGCTGCGGTGGAATCAACTCCGGGGCGGTGCTGTTGTCGGCCGATGTATTCACCATCCGAAAGCTTTTATGTCGTCGAGCCAGTGGCCGTTGATTTTCAGCAGTTCTTCCAGAAGCTCGCGCGCCACACCCATTCCTCCGGCAGCACCGGTTATATATGTGGCCACGGCTTTCACATCGGCGGCAGCGTCGCGCGGCGCCACGGCCAGTCCCACGAAATCCATGGGAGGAATATCGGGGATGTCATCGCCGACAAAAGCCACCTCTTCGGGATTGAGCCCTTTTGCGGCCATCCAATCCTTAAGCACCGGCAATTTGTGCGAAGCGCCGAGATAGATATCCTCAATGCCGAGCATACGGTAGCGTTCGCGGATGTTTTCGGTGCGGGCGCCGGAAATAATGGCTATATGCAGGCCGCTGCGCACTGCCAACTGCAGGGCATAGCCATCCTTTATGTTCACCATGCGCTGCGGCTCGCCGTTGTCGGCCATGGGCACGGTGGATGGAGAAAGCACGCCGTCGACATCGAAGGCAACGGCGCGGATACGGGAAATATCGTAATTTATTCGACTCATCTATGATAGGTTTCAATCAATGTTGTCAGCGAACGGTACACGTCCTTGAGTTCGGCAGGCAGAGAGTCGAGCTGCAACTCGATGGTAGCTCTGTCGCCACGCACGGCAGGGCCGGTCTGCGAATCGTGCGGCCCACTGGCGACGGCATTCGCCACCGTGGCCTCAAGAAGAGGGCGCACGCATTCCAGTGTGAGACCGTCGGCGGCAAGAATCCGCTCGGTGCTTTCGAGGAGCACGTTCACAAAATTATTGGTGAACACTCCCGCCAGATGGAGGGTGCGGCGGACTGCTGTATCGGCATGGCGCGGTGCGATGGCCGAGAACATAGCCGCCAGCGCATCGACCCGCTCAAGAACTGCGGAGTCGCAGGCCTCGGTGAAAAACGGCACATCGGCACAGGTGACAGGTGTGCTGCGGTTGAAAGTCATCAGCGGATAAAGCACACCTATACGGCTGCTCATCGGAGCCATAACGCCCATGTCGACGGACCCCGAAGTGTGCACACACAAAGGATTTCCCTCCAGCCGTCCCAGCTGCTCCGCCACAGCGGCCACGGCCGAGTCGGCCACAGCCACCACCACAGCGTCGAGGCCGTCGGAGGCATCATGTGCGAGCTGCCCGAGCGGTAGCACATCGCCACTGCGGCCATACTGTCTCAAACGGCAAAAACCGCCCTCGGAGATAGTTCTCACAAGTGCCGAGGCAACGCGCCCTGTGCCCACAACGGCTATCGCAGGACTGTCCGAAGCAGATTCCACGGCGCTCACTCTGCCGCAGGTGTTGTCCATTTGCCGATATGCACTTTCTCCCAAAGCAGTTTAGCCGGATCCACCGGACGCCGGTTCTCGGCGGAATATCCGAAGGTGACTATGCATTCCACGGCCATGTGGGAAGGAATGTCAAGCAGTTCGCGCACCACCTGCTCGGAGTCTTCTCCGGTGGCATCGCTGCGGCCACGCACCTGAATCCAGCACGAGCCTATTCCAAGGTCGGCAGCCTGCAGATGCATCATGATGGCGGCTACGGTGGAGTCTTCGACATACACATCGGAGCGGCCGGGGTCGGCGGTAACCACCACTGCGAAAGCACATCCTTTCACGGGCACGGTGCCGTGAGTCTTGCACTGCGACAGCTGCTCGAGGGTGTTCTTGTCTTCCACCACCACAAACTGCCAGGGGCGTGCGCTTTTGGAACTGGGCGACAACAGTGCCGCCTCTATAATGGTCTTGACATCATCGGCAGCTACGGGCTGGTCGGTGTAGCGGCGGATGCTATGGCGAATCAGAAATAACTGATGCAGAGATTCCATAAAAATCGTATTACGGGGGTTATGAAATTTTTGTCCGGTTTTCGCACCGGAAGGTTTCCCACAGGAAGAGCCTTTGTCAGCGGCGGCAGACCCAGGCAGAAGGGAAAATATCGTACAGACCGGCCTCGCGGGCTTTCGAGGTCACTTCCGCCGCTCCGTTTCCACTGGCGGCATACACGCGGTAGCGGCCGTCGTTGTCGAGCACGGCCAGCGGCGTGTCTGTCGAGGAATATTGTGCGGCGAAAGCATCGGCATCGCTTCTCGAGGCCAGAGAGGCCACTACAAGACAATAGGGACCGTCGCCTACGGGATCCGGCATGGGAACCGGCCTGCGCCTCGCTTCCGAAGCACCGTCGGCGGGGGTATTCATAATCAGCACCAGAGGTGCTCCGGCAACACCGACGTTTGCAATGTCGGCCACAGGGGTGGCTGCCTCCACTGTCATGGATGCCTGATTGGCATCGCCGGCAGTCATGCCGGAGAAACGGTTGATGATTCCGACAAGCGCCACCACAACAGCGAACCCCACCACAGCTGCGGCCGCTCTGGCCGCCATACGCAGCCCGCGGGGCCGGTGTCCCATGGCATGGGAAATGCTGTCGACGGCAGGAGCCTCAGCCTCGGTAACCAGTGGCTTCAGCGACATTGCCGGCAAGCATCCGTAGCCGAGGTTGTCAGTAAAATTCCGCTCCTGTTCAAAGGATATGCCGCCTGTCGAAGTCGCCATAAGCGAACCTATGCCGGGCAGGACATAGCTGCCGTTGAGGCATATGCCATCGCGAATCTCGGCAACATCGCGGACAATGATTTCCCGGGCGTGTACGGTGTCGACTCTTTCGGCACGCGCTATGCTGAGGGCTATTTCCTCACCTACGGCATCATCGTCGTGCTCGAACATAAGGGCAGGACATGGAGGCTCTATACTCATGCCATCGGCCGCAAGCCTCGCAGGGAGCAGGACACGCTCGAACACACCCAGGCCGTCGACTTTCAAAAGCCGGCGGCGGGGCATAAGATAGGCTATATGTCGCGCCGTGATATTCACAACGCAAAATTAGCTATTTTTTCGCTCACTTCAAAGAAGCGGCGAAAAATAATTCATTGTTGCTTAAGCACCGACAGAGCGCCTTCGTAGTCGGGTTCGTTGGTTATTTCCTCCACAAGATCGGAGAATATAACCTTCTGATTCTCATCGATTACTATTACGGCTCTCGCCAGGAGGCCGGCCAAGGGGCCGTCGACAATCTGCAGGCCGTACTGCTGCGCGAAAGTGGGCGAGCGGAAAGCCGATGCCACTTCCACGTTATCGATACCTTCGGTGGTGCAGAAGCGTTTCCCGGCAAAGGGAAGGTCCATCGACACGCACACAACCGCTGTATTGTCCATCGCGGCTGCCATCTGGTTGAACTTGCGCACGCTGGTGGCGCACACGGGAGTGTCGAGACTGGGGAATACATTGAGCACCACACGTTTTCCCGTGTAGTCGGAGCAGCTTATTTCCGCCAGATCCTTATTGACAAGGTTGAAACACGGCGCTTTTGTGCCCACGGCGGGGATGTTCCCGTAGGTGTGGCAGGGAGTTCCTTTGAAATAGATTGTTTCCATCTGCGAATATTGAATTATCCCGCACTTGCGAGAGTTACTTTCTGTATAACATCCGCACGCAGGTCGCGGTTCGCTCCGCGAATGAAATCACATACTTTTCCGTCGGCGCCAACAAAGATAATCACAGGCATCACCTGCCCTACCCCACAATCACGCAAAGCCTCGCCGCTGTTCAGCACGGTGGTCTCTCCTGGCAGCTCACGGCCCACCAGCGGGGCCACATCGTCGACGCGACGGTCGGAAAACAGCCATACCACCTCGGCTGCCGAAGGCACCATAGCGATTGCATCCCGCACTGCCTGCACCACCTCCGATGCCGAGCCAAGCCCGCTTTCCAGAAAAACAAGGACAGTCGTGGCCGGCATGGCCTCGCCGCGATGATGCACATAATGGCCACCGTTGCCAGTAGGCAACGCTATTTCCGGCAATGGATCGCCCACAAGCTCCTCAAGCGAAAAGCTGCTGTCGCGGAATTTCTCGAATGCCTCGGACTGTCGCTTCATCAGTGCCTCGAGGGTGAAATCGCAGTCGGCGGCCGTATCCGACATTGAGAACCGGACTGTAACCGTCTGCTCTCCCACCTGCCCGGGGTTGTTTTCAAGTTCCATTTCCATGGGCGCATAGGTATCGGCTGCCAGCACATAGCTGAATTCCTGCGCATCGTAGCCTGCCACACGCCTGACACCCTTTATGCGCAGGCAATCGCGCCCGGCGCTTCTCACCGGCGATATATCATATGAATAAGCGCTGTCGCCGCTCATGGCCACAAAAAGCCTGCCAAGATTCTGCGGCAGCAGATCCACGAACTGCGCCTGATTCTGCACACCCCGGTAAGAATCGCCGCCGGGAGCCATCGATTGCATGTCGCGGTCGCTGTGGTACTCCTGCAGGCGTCTGCCGGAAAAGCGGTAGTGGTCGCCGCCGAAATAGGCCGAGAAACCTTCCGATACTCCCGCCGGTGAAGGCAGTTTCCACTCTATGATATAATCGCAGACACTAAGTGTGTCGTTGTCAGTTGCGCGGCTGCGGAAACCGACAGTATATTCCACCGGGTCGGGAAGGGTCGGCAGCAAAACCTCATATGTGCATTTACCGGCAATGCATTCCCCGGCAAGCAGTTCCTGACCTATATGCCGCAAATCGGCGGCTGCGGCTGCGGCTGCAAAGCCGCAAGCCCACAAGAAAATCCACAATCTCATTTGTTCTTCGCCTTGGGAAGTTTGAAACGGAAACACAGTCCTCCTTCGGGGCGGTTCTCCACAGTTATTGTACCTCCATGGGCAATCACAGTGCTCTGCACGATAGGAAGCCCGAGGCCGGTACCCCCGGCCTTGCGTGCCCGACCAGAATCCACACGATAGAAACGGTCGAACAGATGAGGAATATGCTCCTCTCCCACTCCCTTTCCGTTGTCGCGGAAAGCAAAAGAATAGAAAGCCTTGTCCTCGCCGGTGCATATAAGCTCGCACATGTCGCCCTTCGAGTAGGCCGCGGCGTTGCGTGCGAGATTCATAAGCATGCCGGTGAGCAGATTGTAATTGCCATTAATCTTGCAGTCAAGGGGCACATCGAAGTTGAAAGACATTGAACCGAGAACGCCCGACTCCTCGATATCGTTGGATATTGTGAAAGCTACATCATGAAAATCCAGTTCTTCGGTGCTTATCAGCTCGCCGCCCTCTTCCAGACGCGTTATGGCAGACACATCGGCGATAAGAGTGACAAGACGGTTGGCGTGTTCCTGTGCTTTCTTTATAAAATGCGTGCGAGTGTTCCCGTCCATGTCGGGATTCTCGATTATGGTGTCGAGATACCCCTTTATCACTCCTATGGGCGTTCGCAGCTCATGGTTTATATTGTTGCTCAGCTGTCTTTTCGCACGGGATTTTTCTTCTATGGCATGCATTGCCACGGCATGCTCGCGCTTCTGCTTCTGCACGGCCTTGCTGCGCTCGTTGTACATGTGCACAATCTGGCGGTTTATGTCGCCCAGCTCGTCGTGCGGGAAGTCGGTGGCCGGAAGAAAGTTAGGGTCGGAAGCCGCCTTCTCGGCGAAACTGCGCAGCAACTTGATGTTCTTCCCGAAATGGCGTGTGAAGAAAAAGGCTATTATGGTAATTGTCAGCGCCACCAGAAAAAGCCCCACGAACACGCCGATGGCCGGTCTTATGGCTTCGGACACATCGCCATCCATAGGCAGGACAGTGATTACAGTGGCCCTGCCGTCGCTCGAGGTGTTGGCTTTATAATAGAAATTGCGGCTGTTGTCGCTGTCGATCTCAATCATGGGCGAAGTGGTCACTCCCGGGCTGCTGGTAATACCGCTCTCGCTGTCGAGTTCTTCACTGGTCAATTCTATAGGTTCTCCATAGGCCTGAACCAGCTTATGATCTTCGTACACACTGATACGGATGCGGTCGTACAGAGGACTGCTGTAGTAGTAGTCATATACAAAACGGAGATATGGCCGTATGTTGCTCTCGCCGCTCTCGTCGTCATAGAAAGCCAGCACACGGGAGTTGACCAGATCGAGCTGCTCGCGGATGCGCGCTTCCTTGTAATTGCGGTTATTGTAGAATGTCCATAAGCCCATGCATATCAGCATCAGCCATAAAGCCGACACCAGAGGCAGGAACATCCGCCACTGATAGCTAATTCTTCTCCTTAAAACCATATCCGAAGCCTTGACGAGTGATTATATACTTGTCGTAATCGCCCAGCTTCTTTCGCAGTCGAGTAATGTTTGTGTCAATGGTACGCTGCGACACCACTACTTCGTCGCCCCATACGTTGCGTATAATCTCCTCGCGGCTGTAGATACGGTTGCGGTGGGTGAGGAAGAACAACAGGATGTCGAACTCGGTACGTGTCAGTGTCACCGGCTCGTTGTCGAGATAACATTCCTTGTCGTTGCGGTCGATTCGCAGCCCCTTGAAAGTGATGTCGGTCTCGTAAATCCCCTGTTCGGCTTCTATGTCGGCGGCAGTGCGCTTGAACTGCGCTCCGGTGCGGCGAAGGATGGCGCGCACGCGGGCAAGCACCTCGCCGATGACAAAAGGCTTGGTCACATAGTCGTCGGCGCCGATATTGAGTCCCTTCACAACGGCATCCTCGTCGGTGAGCGCCGAACAGAAAAGTATGGGAGTCTGCTCTGTCTCGGTTACATTGCGCACACGTTTTGCAAAATCGTAACCTGAGAGCTGATCCATCATTATGTCCACCATGAACAGTTGATACAGCCCCAAATCCATGTCCAAAGCCTCTTCGGCACTATAGGCACAGTCGACATCATAGCCCTCTTTTTCAAGGTTGAACTTAAGAATTTCGGTAACGGCCTCTTCGTCGTCTATTACTAATATCCTTGTACTCATATATTTGAACAACCACCAAAACTGATTCAGCAGCCCCGGTGCAATGATTGGTTCGGTTTGACAGGCTAAAATTACAAAATTTTAGGCCTCTCTTTGTGTTATTGTTTGTTAATTCACATGTTTGCCACAGTTGTGACATGAACCTTTAACGGGCCCAGTCTGTTTGTAAGAAACAAAGGCAATTATTTGCACTGTGTTTTTCATGGTATTAGATTTAAGGTTTAAGACTGTCGGGTGTCGTGAGACAACCGATTTTTTTTGGCCTTATTCCAACACCGGGAAATTTGCGGTGACGACTGTGGCAATAGTGTCGCCGGAGCTGACAATGAGCATGCCAGGGGTTTCGCAGGCTTCCAGCATGGCAATGGCGTCGGCGGCAGGCATGGTCATGCAGGCTGTGGCGAGAGCATCGGCAAATCCGCAGTCTGTTTCCACAACAGTGGCCGCCAGAACGTCGGTCTGCACAGGCATGCCACTCACAGGGTCGATGGTGTGGCCGTAGACATTCCCCGCCGAGTCGGTTCTTACATTGCGGTAGTTTCCCGAGGAAGCCACAGCTGTCCTTTCCGGCCCGAGCGCAAGTACCGAATGCCTTTGATGGGTATTGCCACCCACGGGGGCATCCACCTGGATACGCCAGCGGTCGCCACGCGGATTCTTACCCTGGAGCTCCACTTCACCGCCGACTTCCACCATGAAATCGGTGCATCCGTTGCGGGCGAGCATGTCGGCAATCGTCTTCACTCCGTAGCCTTTGGCCACGGAAGAGAAATCGAAACATGTCGAGGCCCGCTTCTTGTGCACTATGCCACCGGCGATGCTGCAGCTGCCGAGCCCCACGGCATCCAGCGCCTCCGCAATGGCGGCGGAATCGGGGCTGCCCTGCTCTCCTGAAGGGCCAAAGCCCCACAGTGCGGCCAGAGGACCGACACTGACATCGTAGCTGCCTCCCGAGAGCCGGTGAACCTCCCTGGCTATGGCGAACACATTGCGGAAGTGCAAGCCCACACTGTCGCTGGTGCATGCGTTCACAGCACTGACCTCCGACATGGGATTGAAAATCGATAATTCGTTATCGATTTGCCGCATTATACCGGCAATCGAATCATCGAGCGGACGGTCGCCTGAATACACAATATGATAGCTTGTACACCAGATTACCCCATCAGAAGAAAAATATTTTCGCTCACAACTTGCAAAAATCAAAATTAATGCCGATATTAGCGGCATCGAAACAACACGGCATAATTTTACCATAGCGCATTTTTTATACAAAGATAAGGACAAGTAGAGAGTCGTGCCAAATTTATCTGAACGTTGCCGAATGTCCGGCTTTTTGGATTTTGCCAAATATAGTCAAAAAAACATCGCCACGGTGAACAATCCGCCACGCCGCTTGTTTTATCAACTGATACACCAAAGAATGACCAACCAATAAACAACCCTGAAACCTATGCATCGTTCGTTCATCTTTCTTGCCGAAGGCTTCGAGGAAATCGAGGCGCTGACAGTTATCGATGTGATGCGCCGTGCCGGAATGGACATAAAAAGCGTGTCGATAACCGACAGCAAGCTTGTCGCCGGTGCCCACGGCATCACTGTAGAAACCGACCTTACTTTCAAGGAGGCCGATTTCTCCGATTCCGAATGGCTGATCTGCCCCGGCGGCATGCCGGGAGCCTCAAACCTCCACTCGTTCAACGCCCTCTCCGACCTGCTCAGAGTTCACAAGGGTAAAATCGCGGCCATCTGCGCCGCCCCCGGCGTGGTACTCGCACCTCTGGGACTGCTCAATGGCAAGGAAGCCACCTGCTATCCTGGATTCGAAGGACCGTGCAAGGAAAACGGAGCAATCATGAGAGATGTACCCGTGATGTCGACCGAAAACCTCATCACCGGCAACGGCCCCAGCGCCGCCCTGCGTTTCGCTCTGGCGATAGTCGCCAACAGCATGGGCGAAAACGCAGCCCAGGAGGTAGGCGCAGCCATGCTTTTCTATCCCAAAAGCATGAGCTTCTACTTCTGATAAACCGCTTAAAATCCCGTCGTTCTAATACACAAAATCTGTCAAGCCAACGAAAAAAGAATCGGCCCCGGACGGGGCCGATTCTTTTTTCGTTATAGTCAAATTTTTCAGAACAATGTTGTCTGCGCATCACTATCCGGCTGGCGCGGACGGCGTGGCGGCTCCACATAGCCGAAGTCGGGATTCTCCGGGCGACGTGGTGTTAGCTCCGGCGAAGGATCGCATGCGAACCAGCCTGGAGTCTCGAAATCTTCCTCGGCACTATCCATCTCCTCCTTGCCGATTGCAAAAAGACTTCCGGAATCGTTGTGCCGCAGGTCGTCGAGTTCTTTCATTGCCACGGAAAGACTATCCTTCAGCTTCTTGTTGCTGGTTTTAAGCCTGGCTATGCGTTCGTCGCGCTTGGCGATAACGGACTGCACCTGCTCCATCGCCTTCTGGACCTCCTGCACGGAGTTCACAATCTGGAGACTTTCGGCAAGGTCGGTCTCGGCTTTGCGCCGGCGCTCCCGTTCGCCGGTGAGTTCTTCCTGCAACTGGCTATACATCTGCTTTGCCATTTCCTGGGCCTGTTCGAGCTCCGCAACCCGAGTGGCTCCCTGCGCACACTCGGCGGCGAGGCGTTCGAGTTCTTCGGCACTGTCGGCCGGCGCTCCTTTCAGCCGCTCTATCTCCGCTTTAAGTTCGTCGATGATTCCGGGTTGAACGTCGGCAAGTTTCACTTTGTTGAGCAGACTTCGGTTTTCAAGCTCGAACTGCTCACGCTCCGATTCGAGTCGTGCGACCTGTGCTTCCAGATCGTTCACGCGGTCGGACAGCGCTCTGCGGCGACGGTCGGCACTCAGCTGCTGCTCGCGCAGGGTGTTTTTCTGCTGCTCCACCCGCTCCATCTCCTTGCGCAGGCGGTCGCTCTCGTCAACAGCGGCATCGGCTGAGGCTTTGAGTCTCTGCTCGGCGAACTTCAATGCCTGTGCCTCGAGTTCCTTGAGATAATCCGCCACCGACTGGTCGAGGCGGCGTGCCAATGCCTGGCGCTGGCGTTCGCCGTCGATGCTTTCGCCGACAAAGGCCGGCAGAGATTCGTTGAAAACAGCCAGCATGCCATCCAGCAGCAGCTCCTGCATGGCAGGCTCGAACTGTATGGAGTCAGGTATCCTGGCACTTTCGCCACCTGCCGGGCAAGCTCCGTCGTGAGGGGCGGCTTCGTCATCGTCGGTGGAAACGATGCTGTAATCTATATCGTCGTCGTCGTCACCGCCGAAGCCTAAGGCGCGGCGCATGCTGCTGAAGAAACTCATGGAATCGGATTGGATGGTTTTTCAATTATGCCACGGCCGCTGCGGCCGTCGATGGCTATGGACAATGGTCCGGCAAATTCTATCACTCTCACATATTTGTCGTCGAACACGGCATCGAGACCGTCGAGCCACGAACTGTCGTAAAAGCCGCTGTCCGCCCCAGGGTCGACCGTGAGATAGCCTACGCCAAGGGAGGTAAGATTCTGGAAGAAATGTGTACCCTGGCTGGGTTCCACGCGGAAGTTGCCGGTGGCGGCTTCCACAACCACACGGGCCTGGGAAATATCGGCCCAGCGCACAGGGATGCCGAGGGCAGGGTCGCTCGAGCCCCATCGTCCGGGACCTATGAGGACGTAGTTCTTTTCACGAAGGCGCATGTCCTCGTTGATTTTCTGCAGCACCGGCACAATCTCGGCGGTGTGAAGCGAATCGAAAGAGGCCGGCTTCACATAAACTATAGTGCTTACGCCTTCTGCCATCCCGTTTCCGAGCGCATGCCCGCTGCGCACAATAAGGCGGCTGTCGGGCAGCTCAAGCACCTGGTCGCTCACCAGATTGCGCTTGTCGATTATAGGCCGTATCTGCAGCCAGTAGAGGTTTCCGCGGATACCGTCGCCGTTGGCTACGGGAAAAACATTGCCGGCGAACTCGATCTCCACCGGGCGCTGCATCGCATTTTGTCCCTGCCTGAGCATGAAATCGATGGCCGGGGCAAGCGGCACCACCTTGTCGCGCAGTATATTGGCGAAAGTAATCACCCTTCTGCCGCGGCCAAAGTCGCTGTCGCGAAGCATGTTGTCAGCAGCGTCGTAGGTGCTGGCGGTGTAACGCAAGGCGCCTTTGCCTGCAAAATCCTGCACATCCTTCTCCTCCAGCGAAGCGCCCTCATCGACCTTTGCTGCAAATTCCGCACCCTCGCCGTTGGGTAGGGCGAACAGCCGCCGCTGTGTGTCGCGGAGGGCAAGATCGAGTGTCGAGGTCTGAAGTGCATGGGCGGGATACCGCGGCGAGAAGCGTAGTCCGCGTCCGCCGTCGACTATGTATTTTCCGAGCCCGACAGCCACTTCGGCCACTCCGTCGTCGGGCTTTTCGTCGCCCAGCGGATAATAGTTGAGCGAGCGCCCCACGCCGGAGAAGGTCGGGAAATAGAGACCGTCATAATCCTCGCCCACAACCTCCTGGATAATCACCGCCATCTTCTCCTGGTCGATAACGTTGCTGGTGGCGGTCATATAGTTTTTCGAAGCCTTGAAGAACACCGACGCATACACACCTTTTATGGCATCCTCGAGCCACGAAAGGCGCTGCACGGGGTCTGCGGTCCAAGGCACCATATATGTGGCGTATATGCCTGCGAACGGCTGGTAGTGCGAATCTTCCAGCAGGCTGGAACTGCGCACGGCAAACGGCCTGCCAACAACCTCGAAAAGAGCGAGGAAATCCTCTGCCAGCCTCGAGGGCAGCTCTGCGGCGAGAAAAGCCTCCAGAATGTTTTCGTCGGAAGCATCGCTCAGGGCCAGCGGATAGAGGTCGTTGGAAGCCATGAACTCATCGAAAATGTCGGTGCACAGGACCACGGTGCGCGGAATGGAAATCGACAGGCCTTCGAAATTGTCGCACACGGGATTCTTCTTGATTATGGAATCCACGAACGCCAGGCCGCGCCCTTTGCCGCCAAGACTGCCCTGGCCTATGCGCGCGAAGTTGGAATAGTGGTCGAAACGGTCTTTCTCGAACACGGCCACCACGCCGCGGTTCTTCATCTTGCGGTACTTCACGATAAGGTCGAAGAACAGCCGCTTCACTGCAGGCGCCTCCTCTATTCTGTCGAACTTGTGGCGCCTCACCACATCGGCTATCGGGAAGAGCGCACGGCTGTAGAGCCAGCGGGAGATATCGTTACGTGAGGCATGTGCAAGGAGTGCCGCGGCAGGAATATCGAACACGGCCTTCTGCATCTCCTTTAGGTTGCGGATGGTCATTATGGGCTGTCCGTCGGCGGGGTCGCGCACCACAAAATTGCCGAAGCCGAAGTTGTCCATGATGGCGCGCCCGAGGTCCACACCCAGCTTCTTGGAATTCTTGTCCACGAACACGCCTCCGAAATCGCCAACTTTTGCTGCATTGGCGCTCTCGCTGCTCTCTATTATTATGGGCAAGTAGGGATCCTGCCGGCGAATCCACCGCGCCAGGTCCAGACCGGCCTCGCTGTCCTTGCGGCCACCGTGCATGAACGACACATCGCTGATCACCCCGAGCATGTTGCTGCCATAGCGGCGATAGAGAGCCGTGGCCTCTTCGTAGTTTCGGGCGAGCATCACCTTGGGGCGCCCGCGCATGCGCAGCATACGCTCATGCTGGTTGAGCGCCTCGGTGGAGAACAGCACACTCTGGGTAAGCAGGAAGCGGTAGATATGGGGCAGTACGGCAGAATAAAAGCGCACCGAATCCTCCACCACCATAATCATCTGCACGCCCACTTCTGTTATGTCGTCGGCGTTCAGGCTGTCCTCCATAAGCTTTATTATGGCCAGCAGGAGATCCATGTTTCCCAGCCAGCTGAACACGAAGTCCACCTTGCTCATATCCTGTTCCTTCAGCCTGCGCGACACTTCTTTCGAAAATGCGGTTAACACGACTATGGGAACTGCCGGAAATTCGTTCTTGAGGGCTGCGGCTCCGTCGAAAGTCTCGCCTATATCGCCGCCGGGCATGGCAATAACTATATCGAAACTCTTCGCACGCATAGCCAGAAGCGCCTCGCCAATTGTGGACACTCGGGTTACACGTGGCGGCGAGCTGAGATTCAGAGCGACATACTCGTTGTAGAGCTGTTCCTCCACCCTGCCGTCTTCTTCCATCATGAAAGCATCGTAGCGGGAAGCCACAAGCAGTACGTTGAACACACGACGGCGCATCAAGGAACCGAACGATGTTTCCTTGAGGTACATGCGGCTTAAGGCTTCCTCATTCATGATTCTTCGTATGTAGCTGCAGGATTAAAATCACTATAGTTTTACAAAATTAATAAATTTCCTCCAATGGCCGGCGAAAAAAACCAAAAAAGAGCCGCTCCTGCTGGCAGGCGCGGCTCCTGAATCAGTTAAGCGGTCGGCTATATCACATTCCCGGCCCCCTGAGTTGTTCCATAGCGCCTGTCCCGGCGTCGATACGATACATATACAACTCTGATGTGGTTTCGCCGTCGTAGCCGAATACAAACAGTATGTATGGTTTGAACACATATCCGCCGGCCGAGCTGTCGTAGCTGGAAGAGAACGACATCTTGCGGGTTTTCTCACCGGTGAACAGTTCAAGCCAGGAACCTTCCGCGGCAACATAGTCGGCGATGAATTCCTCGTCGGTCTTGTTAAGATCCATCAGGGAATTGCTTTCCGGCAGATAGTTGAACACGTACTTTGCTTCGGAATCGGAAGGCGTCACTGTCGTTTCCAGATAGTGCGTCCATTTGCTGGTGCCATCGAAAGCGCCCTGTACAATATCGAAGGTAAGACTTTCGGCCTCGGCAGGACCGCGCAGCTGCTCTACATCGCCGGTCTCTGTATTTATGCGATACATGTACAGCGCGGTTGTGGCTTCTCCGTCGTAACCGAAGGCAAACATGATGTATGGCTTGAAAACATACCCGCCGGCTGAGCTGTCGTAGCTGGAGGCAAACGACATCCTGCGGGTTTTCTCACCGGTGAAAAGCTCGAGCCACTGCCCCTCGGCGGCAATGTAATCGGTGATGAATTCCTCGTCGGTCTTGTCAAGATTAACCAGATAATTGTCTTCAGACAGATAGTTGAACACAAACTTGGCATCGGGGTTGGAAGCTGCCACTGTCGCTTCCAGATAGTGCGTCCATTTGTTGGTGCCTTCAAAAGCGCCGAACGATACGGAAAGTGTCTCGTGTGTCTGCACTGCGGTGGTGGGAGTGAAATC